>OGKH01000091.1_pt1 | contig 86021 bp, 78 predicted proteins | sample 1572421 | NCBI WGS metagenome assembly OGKH01 (sample SAMEA2582084, study PRJEB24529) | metagenome | biome: Human gut stool | place: China | collected 2011
CCTGACCGGCACGCCAGTGCCTCTCCCTATGGGAGAGGTGTCACCGAAGGTGACGGAGAGGGCAAGCCCGTTCATAAATCAAAAAGGCCCTTTGCCATTACAGCAAAGGGCCTGTAGGGTGCTTAGTCGATCTCAACAAGGACCTTTTCATCGACCCGCACAGCAGCCGCGCGCATCACCACACGAATGGCTTTTGCGATCCGGCCCTGCTTGCCGATGACACGGCCCATATCTCCCTCTGCCACGCTCAGGTGGTAGACGATGGTGCCGTCCTCACGGGGGGCGTCCACCGTGACCTTGACGGCGTCCTTATCCTCCACGAGGCCGCGGGCAACTGCCAGCAACAGCTCCTGCATGAGTCAGCCCTCCACCTTACAGAATGTTGGACTTCTTCAGCAGCACGCGAACGGTGTCGGTGGGCTGAGCGCCGTTGGCGATCCAAGCCTTAGCCTTCTCGCCGTCGATGCTCACGACAGAGGGCTCCTGGTTGGGATCGTAAGTGCCGATCTCCTCGATGAAACGGCCATCGCGGGGGAAGCGGCTGTCAGCAACAACAACACGATAGAAGGGAGCCTTCTTGGCGCCGACGCGGCGCAGACGAATCTTAACTGCCATGGTAATATCCTCCAAAAATTTCTTGTTCCCCGGTTTGCGGGGGATTAAATCTATCTGTACAACCCCACAGCGGGGTGTATACCGGAATTATTTCATGCCTCTAAAGGCGCCCGGGTTGCCCATCAGGCCGCCCAGCTTGCGGGCAAAGCCCTTGGGGCTCTTCTTGAGCTGCTTCATCATCTTCTGCATCATCTCAAACTGCTTGAGCAGCTTGTTGACATCAGACACCTGAGTGCCGCTGCCCGCAGCGATGCGGCGCTTGCGCTTGGGGTTGATGATGGAGGGGTCTTCGCGCTCGGCCTTGGTCATCGAGTAGATCATGGCCTCGATGCGGTCGAAGGCTTTCTCGTCGATCTGGCTGGCGTCGATGCCGGACATGCCGGGCATCATGCTCAGCATGGCACCCGCGCCGCCCATCTTGCGGATCTGGGCGAACTGGGCCAGCATATCGTTCATATCGAACTTGTTTTCCATCATCCGCTTGGCGGTCTCTTCGGCCAGCTTCTCGTCGGCGGCATCCTGTGCGCGCTCGATGAGGCTCAGCACATCGCCCATGCCGAGGATCCGGCCTGCCATGCGGGAGGGATGGAAGACTTCGAGGTCATCCAGCTTTTCGCCGGTACCCTGGAACTTGATGGGCTTGCCGGTGACGGACAGCACCGAGAGGGCTGCGCCGCCGCGGGTATCGCCGTCGGTCTTGGTGAGGATGATGCCGTCGATGCCGACCGTTTCGTTGAAGGTCTTGGCGACGTTCACGGCGTCCTGACCGGCCATGGCGTCCACGACCAGCAGAGTCTCGTCCACGGGGACAGCCTCTTTGATCTGGACCAGCTCCTGCATCAGCACTTCGTCGATCTGCAGGCGGCCTGCGGTATCGAGGATGATGATGTCGTTGCCGTAGTCCTTGGCGTGGGCCAGTGCCTTTTTGGCGATGGCGGGCGGCTTTTCGCCGGGCAGGGTGAAGACCGGCGCACCAGCCTGCCTGCCCACCACCTGCAGCTGGTCGATAGCGGCCGGACGGTAGATGTCGCAGGCCACCAGCATCGGGCGGCGGCCCTGCTTGATGTAGTATTTTGCAAGCTTTGCTGCGTGGGTCGTCTTACCGTTGCCCTGCAGGCCGCAGAGCATGATGATGGTCTGACCCTTGTTCTTGATGACCAGACGAGGCGCTTCCTCGCCGCCCATCAGGGCGACCAGCTCCTCGTTGACGATCTTGACGACCTGCTGGGCGGGGGTCAGGCTCTCCATGACCTCCTGACCCATGGCGCGCTCGGAGACCTTTGCGCAGAAGTCCTTCGCCACCTTGTAGTTGACGTCGGCCTCCAGCAGGGCCATCCGGACCTCACGCATGGCGGCTTTGATGTCCGCCTCGCTCAGTTTGCCGTGGCCGCGCAGCTTTTTGAACACACCGGCAAGGCGGTCGGTCAAAGATTCAAATGCCATTGTTCGGTGCTCCTCTCAAATCAGTTTTCAGCTCTCATTCACCTCGTCGATGGAGCGGATGAGCCCCAGCATCTTGTTCAGAGCGGCGGCATACTCGGTGGTGGTCAGCCGGGCGTTCGGGCCGGTGCATTCAAACCGGGCGTCGATGACCAGCTGCTCCAGCTCTTCCAGCGTCTGCTGCACCCGGCGGTACCGGGCCGCGAAGCCGACCTTTTCTTCCAGCTCCTTGAGGGCCGTTTCGCCATGCTTGATGGCGTCCCGCGCCCCCTGCCGGGTGATGCCGAAGTTTTCTCCGATCTCGCTGAGGGAGAGATCATCGTTGTAATACTGGCGCAGCATCTCGCGCTGTTTGGGCGTGAGCACTTCGCCGTAAAAATCGAGCAGATAGCCCATTTCAAAGTCTTTTGCCATGTTCTGTCCTGCTCTGACCTCCGCTGTTTGTAAAGGTTTTTTGCTTTACATACGGAGTATAGCAGACGGGGTGTCCCTTGTCAAGGACTTTTTGCGTCATTTTGCCAAATTTTCTCCCGATTTTTCTCTTTTCTGCCCAAGCCCCGCTTGACGCTTCCTCTCCTTTGCGTTAAAGTTATAGGCGTAAGCTTTCCCCCGGACGCGAAAGGAGACCGCCCGTGCCTATCTACCCCAACATCTACCAGACCCTGCTGCCCGGCCCCATCGTCGAGCTGCGGGGCTATCTTGCGGCCTGCGGGCTGCGGGGGCGGCTGTACGCCTATCTGAACTACAACGGCCCCACCGGCACGGCGCGGGACGAGCTGGCTGAGGGGATGCTGGCGCTGGCCCTTGAGCGCGGGGCGCTGACCCCCGGCCAGACCATCGTGGAGGCCGTGTCAGGGCCTTTTGCCACAGCGCTGACGCTGGCGGGGCTGACGGCGGGCCACCCGGTGACGCTGGTCATGCCGGAGGACGCCCCCGCCATGCGGCAGGAGAGCCTGCTCCGCCTCGGAGCGCAGATCATCCATACCCCGGCCCATGCGGGCCTTGCAGGCGCACGGGCGCTGGCAAAAGCCACCGCCGCCGAAAAGGGCTGGTACTATATGGACTGGCTCAACAACGACGACAACCCCGCCTATCACCGCCGGATGACGGGGCCTGCACTGGTGCGCTCCATCGCGCGGGAGGGTTCCAGCATCGTGGACAGCATCGTCATCGGCGTGGGCAGCGGCGGCACCATCACCGGCGTGGGCGAAACGGTGAAGGCGTGGACGAATGACGTCCGCATTGTGGCCGTAGAGCCTTACGAGAGTCAGGCCCTGAGCAGCGGCCTCACCGGCTCCCACGGCATCCCGGACATCGGCTTCGGCCTCGTTCCCGGCAACTACAACTCCTATGTAGTGGATAACATCGCTGCCGTCACCACCGCCGATGCCGTCCGGGCGGCGCAGCGGGTCCTGCGCACCGATGCCATCCCGGCCTCCCCCAGCGCAGGTGCCGCCCTTCACGCAGCGGCCCGGCTTATCGCAAACGGCAAAAGCCGTTCGGCACTGGCCGTGTTCAGCGCACGCCAGAACATACTATAAAAAGAAAACGAGAAGAGATCCATGACAAAAGACATGACGACCGGAGCCATCACGCCCCTTCTGGTCAAATTCACCATCCCGCTGGTGCTGGGCAACCTGTTCCAGCTCACTTATAACGCCGCCGACAGCATCATCGTGGGCAAATTTGTCGGCGAAGACGCCCTTGCCGCCGTCGGCACCTCCAACCCGCTGATGACGCTGGCCATCCTCTTCATCAACGGTCTCTGCCTTGGTGCCGGCATCCTTGTCAGCACGGCCTATGGTGCCGGAGACACCCAGCGCGTGGAGCGTCAGGTCTCCACCACCGCCATCGCAGGCACGGTGTTCTCGCTGGTCTTTTCGGCTCTCTGCGTCCTGCTGGCGACGCCGCTGCTCCGGCTGATGCAGGTTCCGGAAGAGATCCTGCCCATCGCGGTGCAGTACCTCCGCATCGTCTTTGCGGGCCTCATCTTCACCTTCTTTTACAACTTTCTCGCCGCCACCATGCGGGCGCTGGGCGACAGCAAGAGCGCCCTTTACTTTCTGATGATAAGCTCGGTGCTGAACATCGGCGGCGACCTCTTCTTTGTCGAGGTGCTGGGCTGGGGCAGCGAAGGCTGCGCCCTCTCCACCGTCCTCAGCGAGGCGCTCTGCTGTGTGCTCTGCGTCGTCTATATCCAGCTCAAAGTCCCTGTGCTCCAGCTGGGGCGGCGCTGGCTCGTCTTTGACAGCTCTCTGCTGCGCAGCACCGTCCAGTACGGCTGGACCAGCGCCATGCAGCAGGCCACCGTCCAGCTGGGCAAGATCGCCGTGCAGGCCATCGTCAACACTCTGGGCATCAACGCAATGGCCGCATTCACCGCCGCCAGCCGGGTGGACGACTTCACCTATATGCCCCAGCAGAACATCGCCCACGCCATGACCACCCTGATGGCCCAGAACCACGGTGCCGGCAAAAAGGAGCGGGTGCGTCAGGGCTTTTTTTGCGGCCTGCGCATCGAGCTCATCTACGGCTTCTGCCTGATGGCCGTCTGCCTGCTCTTCGCCCGCCCCATCATCTCCCTCTTCGTGGATGACCCCGCCGTCATCGACCTGGGCGTCAAGTTCCTGCGGTGCGCCTCCCTCTTCTACCTGATGCCCGGCGTGACCAACGGCATTCAGGGCGGCTTCCGCGGCCTCGGCGATTTGAAGATCACCCTGAACAGCAGTATGCTCAACATGGGCTTCCGCGTGGCCGCCGCCGCTGTGCTGGTGCTGGTGCTCAAGGTCGATCTGCAGATCATGCCCGTGAGCTACGGCATCGGCTGGCTGTCCATGCTCATCTATGAGCTGCCCCTGCTCATCCGCTGCATGAAAGAAGACAAGCTTTAACTCCGACAAAAAAGAGCAGGGCGTGCAGCCATATAGCCGCACGCCCTGCTCTTTTTCGCTTTCAGACTATTTACAAGAAGTTACTTATTCTTGTACATTTCCTCGTAGTATTTCTGATAGTTGCCGCTGGTGATGTGCTCCATCCACTCCTCGTGGTCGAGGTACCAGTCGATGGTCAGGACGATGCCCTTCTCGAAGGGAGTCTCGGGATACCAGCCAAGGTCGTTCTTGATTTTGGTGGGGTCGATGCCATAGCGGCGGTCATGGCCCAGACGGTCAGCGACGTGCTTGATGAGGTCTTCGCTGATGCCGTCGTCCTTCAGGCGGTCGTGCAGCTGCTCGATGATGGTCTTGACGATGAAGATGTTGGGGCGCTCGTTGTGGCCGCCGACATTGTAGACCTCGCCCACCTTGCCGCCGTTGCAGACCATATCAATGGCCTTGCAGTGGTCCTCAACGTACAGCCAGTCGCGGATCTGCATACCGTCACCGTAGACGGGCAGCTGCTTGTGGTGCTTGACGTTGTTGATCATCAGCGGGATGAGCTTCTCGGGGAACTGGTAGGGGCCGTAGTTGTTGGAGCAGCGGGTGATGTTGATGGGCATACCGTAGGTGTCGTGGAATGCCATGACGAACATATCAGCGCTGGCCTTGGAGGAAGAGTAGGGGCTGTGGGGGCAGAGCGGGGTGGTCTCCATGAAGAAGCCCTCAGCGCCCAGAGCGCCGTAGACCTCATCGGTGGACACCTGCAGGTACTTCTTGCCCTCTTTCCAGGTCTTGGCCTCGGCGTCGTACCAGGCTTCCTTGGCGCGCTGCAGCAGGTTGACGGTACCCATCACGTTGCTCTGGACGAAAATTTCAGGGTTCTTGATGGAGCGGTCAACATGGCTCTCAGCGGCAAAGTTGATGACGTAATCGAAATCGTACTTTGCAAACAGGCTCTCGACCAGCTCCTTGTCGCAGATGTCGCCCTGCACAAAGACGTGGCGGGGGTCGCCCTCAATGTCCTTCAGGTTCTCGAGGTTGCCGGCGTAGGTCAGCTTGTCGAGGTTGACCAGCAGGATCTCGGGGTACTTCTTGAGCATATAATGCACAAAGTTGGAACCGATAAAACCGGCGCAGCCGGTGATAAGATATTTTTTCATAATATGATTTTCCTCAGTGTTCTCTTCATTGTCAGCGGCCTTGCCCTCTCCGTCACCTTCGGTGACTGAGAGGGTCATTTCATCCCATTGTCGCCGTCCCAGTGCTCGAAGAAGCAGGCCAGCGCGTCCTTCCAGTCGCGGACGTCGTTGCCGACGGTGCAGCGGAGCATCCGGTTGTCCAGAGCGCTCCACTTGGGGCGGTCGGCGCTGTCCGGGTGCTTTGCCTTGTACTCTTCGCTGGTGCAGGGAGACACGGTGGCGTCCACGCCGGACAGGCGGATGATCTCCGATGCGAAATCATACCAGGAGCAGATGCCCTCGCCGGTGCAGTGATACAGGCCGTACTCGTGGGTCACGCAGAGCTGCAGGATCTCGTGGGCCAGATCGACGGCGTTGGTCGGGTTGCCCCGCTGGTCGTTGACGACTTCCAGCTTGCCGAACTTTTTGCCGGCGTTCACGATGGTCTTGACGAAGTTTTTGCCGTAATAGCTGTAGAGCCATGCCGTGCGGACGATGAAGTGGCGGTGGCAGAACTGCTCCACATACTTCTCACCCATGAGCTTGGTGGAGCCGTAGGCGCTGATGGGGCCGGGAATGGTGGCCTCATCCTGCGGGATGCCGCCGTTCTCGCGGCCGGAGAAGACGTAATCCGTAGAGACGTGTACCAGACGTGCGCCGGTCTTGGTGGCGGCCTGTGCCAGATTGCGGGGGCCGATGGCGTTGGCCTTGAAGGCAGTGTCATGGTTCACCTCGCAGCCGTCCACGTTGGTGAAAGCGGCGCAGTTGATGATGACGTCCGGGCGCTGACGGCGGATGAAGTCATCCACCATCTTGTAGTTGGTGATGTCCAGCTCCGGCAGGTCCACCGGAATGACCGTGGCGCTCACCAGCTTCTCGGGGATGGGGCCAAGCTCACTGCGGCCTTCCCGGAGCTGCTTGATGATCTCGGTGCCAAGCTGGCCTCTGCAGCCGGTAACAATGATTTTCATGCGGATACCGCCTCTCTTAATACTTCAGTTTGCCGTCGGCCACATTCTTGAGGTGCTGGCCGTAGGGGCTCTTGCCGTAGCGCTCTGCGCTTTCCAGCAGGGTATCGCGGTCGATCCAGCCGTACTTGAATGCGATCTCCTCGGGGGCGCTGATCTTGATGCCCTGACGCTTCTCGATCATCCGCACAAAGTCGGCTGCCTCCACGAGGCTGTCCATCGTGCCGGTGTCCAGCCATGCAAAGCCGCGGCCCAGCAGCTGGACGTCCAGCTCATCCTGCTTGAGGTACATATCGTTCAGGGTCGTGATCTCCAGCTCACCGCGGGCGGAGGGCTTGACCTGCTTTGCCATCCTGACGACTTCCTTGTTGTAGAAGTACAGGCCGGTGATGGCGTAGTTGCTCTTTGGATGCTGGGGCTTCTCCTCGACGCTCAGCACCTTGCCGTTTGCGTCGAACTCCACGATGCCGAAGCGCTCGGGGTCCGGCACATAGTAGCCGAAGACGGTGCAACGGCCCTTGTTCTCGGCGTTGGAGACAGCATTCTTCAGAATCTTGGAGAAGCCGTTGCCGTAGAAGATGTTGTCGCCCAGGATCATTGCGCAGCAGTCGTCGCCGATGAACTCTTCACCGAGGATGAAAGCCTGAGCCAGGCCGTCCGGGGACGGCTGGACCTTATATTGCAGATGGATGCCGTACTGGCTGCCATCGCCCAGCAGCGCCTCAAAGCGGGGCGTGTCGGTGGGGGTCGAGATGATGAGGATGTCCTGGATGCCCGCCAGCATGAGGGTGGACAGAGGATAATAGATCATCGGCTTGTCGTAGACGGGCAGCAGCTGTTTGCTGGTGACCATCGTCAGCGGATAGAGCCGGGTGCCGGCACCGCCGGCCAGAATGATACCTTTCATTTTTGTGCACTCCTTATATTATGAAATAAAAAAGTTGTGCAGCTTGTACAAGGCCCGACAGCGTATCCGCCGGGTCCTGTATGGATTCAAAGCGGAGCTGCGTCCGCTGTAAACAATGTTGGTGGTAATACGCCGCCAGCCGCCGGGCTTCCCGCGCCACGCGCGCTGGCAGGATCTCGCGATGCACTACTGGCAGGCTTGCGATAGTATTACACCTTATTCTACTATCAAATCGAAAAAAAAGCAAGGAAAGAGCGCCCTCCGCAAAAATTTTTGCGGAGGGCGCTCTTTTGTTTCATCAGCAAGCCCTCAGAGCTTGAACCCCCACTTGTGGAAATACCGCAGCAGGCTCCCGGTCTGCCACAAAAAGGGCTTGAGGCTGCGGTGGGCCGCGCGATGCCATGCATGGATGGCGGTGTACTGCGGCACGAGGTAGGCTTTGCCGGTGGTGCGCATCTTCTGGGTCAGGTCGGCATCCTCCACATACATGAAGTAGTGCTCATCGAAGCCGCCCACGGCCTTGAACTCCGCCGTCCGCACAGCGGAAAAGCTGCCGGTGCAGAACTCGATCTCAACGGGAGCGGACAGGTCCTCCCCCTCCATCAAATACGCACGGTTATATTTCTCCCAAAATTTCAAAAACGGCAGCTGGCGGTAGACCATAGGCCGCAGCGCACAGCGCCGCAGCGGCAGGCTCTGGGAACGGCCATCCGGGAAGCGCAGCCCCGGCCGGGCCATCACAGCATCCGGGTGGGCGGCCATCCAGTCGGCCAAATCGCTGAGGGTATCGGCGGTGAGCTGGATGTCCGGGTTCAGGATGAAGTGGTAGTCGCTCGTCAGCTCCGGCAGGACGGTGTTGTGTCCGGTGCCGAAACCGCCGTTCTCCCTGCGGCAGCGCACCTCGACCTTCTGGCCGGGCTGAGTGCTCAAAGCGCCGCCCTTCACGGCGGCTTCCAGACGTGCGCCGCTGCCGTCGGGGCTGGCATTATCCACCAGATAGAGGGTCAGCGGGTGGCGGCGGGTGTATTGCAGCACCGTCTGCGCCGCCTTGAGGGCTTCGTCGCAGCCGTTATAGACAACGATACAGGCAGAGAGTTCCAAGTTCGTTCTCCTTATCATTCCAGCGGTAATATCTTCAGGCTGAAATCTTCGCGCTGGATGTCGAAGTTGGGGTTGGTGCAGGGGTCGCCCGCAGCCAGCAGGTCGCCCCAGCGGGCCTGAAAACGCAGCACCTCGCCCTGAAAACGCTTCTGCTTTTCGGGGTTGTCCTCCATGCCGCGGCTCTTGCTCTCGTAGTGGTAGAGCTGGGCAAACGGGGTGAAGACGTTGGTGTAGCCCGCCTGACGGACGCGGACGCAGAAGTCCACATCGTTGAAGGCCACGGCATAGCTCTCGTCCAGACCGCCCACTTCGTCGTAGATCTCCTTGCGGATGAGCAGGCAGGCGGCGGTGTCGGCGTAGACGTCCTGCACATAGTTCAGGCGGCCCATATAGCCGTCGGAGCTGGCGGGATAGTACTTGTGCAGATGGCCCGCCACGCCGCCGATGCCGAAGCCGACACCGGCGTGCTGGATGGTATCGTCCGGGTAGAGCAGCTTGGCGCCCACGCAGCCCACCCGCTTCTGCTGGGCGTACATGACCATCTCTTCCAGCCAGGCGGCGGTGATGACCTCGGTGTCGTTGTTGAGCAGAAGCAGATACTCACCGGTGGCGAACTTCTCGCCGAAGTTGTTCAGGGCGCTGTAGTTGAAGCCCTTGCCCTCCCAGGTGACGACCTTGAGGTTATCGGGGTGCTCCTTCTGCATCCGCTCGTAGGTGCGGAAGGTCTCGGGGGCCTTGCTGTTGTTCTCGATGAGGATGATCTCAAAATCCGGGTAGGTGGTGCGGGCGTAGATGGACTCCACGCAGGTCTCCAAGTCGCGGATGTGGTCGCAGGTGGGGATGAGGATGCTCACCCGGCCCGGATGGTCGATGGTGTAGTCGGTCTTGTAGTAGCCCGGCGTACCCGGGATGAGGGACACATCGTCCACGGCCACGCCGCAGCGGGCGTAATGAGCCTTGAGGGCGGCAATGCCCGCGTCGATGCAGTAGGTCTTGGCGGAGATGTCACTGGCCGTACTGCCGGGGCTGGAACGCCAGTAATAGAGAGCGTGGGGGATGTGGACGATCTTCCGGGCCGTCTCGGTCAGGCGGAGGAAGAGCTCATAATCCTGACTGCCGTTGTACTCCATCCGCTCCGGGCCGCCTGCGGCGTCCATCAGCCGGCGGCTGAAGAGGGTCAGGTGGCAGATATAGTTGTTGGAGCGGAGGTTGTCCAGCATGAAGTCCGGCTTGAAGTGGTAGAGCACCACATTCTCCACCTTGCCCTCGAAGGTCGCCTCATCGGTATAGACGAAGTCGGCTCCCTGCTCGGCGATGGCCTTGGCGGCGTACCAGAGGGCGCAGGGATGGAGGATGTCGTCGTGGTCCAGCAGGGCGATGAAGTCGCCGGTGGCCATCTCGATGCCCTTGTTGGTGTTGCCGGGGATGAGCTCATTCTTCTCCAGCTTCCTGTAGCGGATACGAGGGTCCACAGCAGCGCGCTGCTGCACCATCTCGCCCACACCCGGGGCGGTGCCGGCGTCCACACAGCAGAGCTCCCAGTTGCGGTAGGTCTGGTTCACGACGGAATCCAGCAGCTCTTCGAGGAAGTCCAGCGGGGTGTTGTAGAGCGGCACCACGATGCTGATCCTGGGGCCTGCGGGCTGGTCGCCTGCCTGCCGCACCAGCAGTTCCACCGGTGCGAACCGGTCGGCGCGCATGACTTTGCCCGGGAAGAGGGCGGCGTACTCGCGGCGGGCGCGGGCCAGTTCCCGCACGCCCTCGATGCCGCCGCTGCGCAGCTCCCGCAGGAGCATGAAGAAGGGCAGAGTGTGCCAGAGCTGGCGGCTCTTGCTGACGACATAGCGCATGGGCCAGGTCATCTTCCAGAACTTCGAGCCGGTCACCTCGCCCAGTGTCTTCTCCAGCTGCTGCTCGTGGCTGCGGCTGAGCGAAAGGTCGCTGCGCAGCCGGGCGATGAGCTCGGCTTCCTCGCCGCTGGTGCGCTCGGCGCGCACCAGCCGGTCACGCAGGATGTCCATTTCCAGCTCGTAGCCCCGCACCATCTTCAGCTGGGTGGGCTGGCTGGTGCAGAACAGCGCCGACTGCTGGGCGCGGCCCTTGCTGCGCCAGCCAAAATCGCGGAAATACCCTCTCTGGGCCAGCTGCTCGGCCCAGCCCGCCATAACGGTGCTCTCATCGCTCACCAGCAGCACCCGGGCGGGCAGGGTCTCGGGCAGCGTTTCCCACGCGGGGTCTGCCACCACAAGAAGCTCTGCCGCAGAGCCCTCTGTCCACTCTTCTGCCTCCACACCTGCACGGTGCAGGGCCTTGGCCAGCAGGGACATCTGCTCTCCCAGCAGGGCTGCCGAGGCGGGGTTTGCCTCCTCCGCGATGCGCTGCGCCAGTGCGCGGCAGCGCTCCCGCTCCCGCTTTTCTTTCTTTTCCTTCTCCAACTGCATTCCGTTCTCTCCACCTGTTGTTCTTTATCGTATCGCTCCCGCTCCGGAGCGTGAAACGCGAAATCGTCTGTCTCTTGTGTACAAGCGTGTACAGTATACCAAATCACGTCTCATTTGAGAAGTATTTTGCGCAATTCCTTTTGATTTTTTACATGCCCAGCAGGCGGCGCAGCCAGCCGAACAGACCGCCGCCGGAGCTCGTGCCGCTGCCCACCGTCCGGATGGAAACGCCGGAGTAGTAGTGCTTCAGGATGTCGCGGTAGCCCATCCCCTCCTCGGCGGCGTAGCCCACCGCGCCGCACTGGCTCATGCCCACGCCGTGGCCGAAGCCGTAGTAGTACATACAGGGTACGCCCGCTGCATCCGTGCTGAAATCAAAGCAGTAGCGGGAGGACACGAACTGGCCGATATAGCGGTAGCTGCGGCCATTGGACACCAGCGTATTGTACTGGACGAAGCCGCCGAGGTCTTTGTGGGTGGTGTCGGCGCTCTGGTAGGGCTCACCGGTGCGGCTGTCGTTGTACTCGACATAGTCATAATCCTTGCCGATGACGCGGCGCATCTTCTCGTGGTACTGGCGCTCATAGGGGCTTTCTACGCTCTTGAGATACGGCACGTCCGAGCCCCAGGCGTCGAGGCTGGAGCAGGTGCCGTAGACGCCGGTCTGGGTGTTGTAGCCCGCACTGGCCGACCAGACGGCGTCGATGACGCTGCCGTTGTAGGTCAGCACCTCATCCTTCACCGACTCCACCGCCTTGCGGATGGCCGACCGGGCCGAGGACGGGATGTCCTCCACGGGGGTGTAGATGAGGGCGTTGGCCGAGGAGCCGTACTGCTTATGGTACTCGAGGTAGGAGTGGATGGCCACGGCCTGGGCCTTCCACGCCTCCTGCGCGGCGCTGGCACTGACATAGCTGCCGATGGAGCCAAGCTCGGTGTAGGTGATGCCCACCAGGCAGTCCACGAGGTCCAGCGACACGTTCCGGCGCAGGCCCTTGCCCTTGATGTTCAGATAGGGCAGTGTAATTTTATCTTTGGAGCCGAAGAGCCAGCTCAGACAATTTTCCTCTTCCTCAGGGATAAGGGTGGTGTTTGCACCGCCAATGGTGGTGGCACCGGGTGCGGCATCCTCGGCGAACGCCGCCGGGACAGCCACGCACAGCATCACAGCTGCCAGCACCAGCGCCGTCAGACGGCGCGCGAAACTCAGACTCTGCTTCACGGTCATTTCCTCCTGTGGTTTCTGGACCTTTTTATAGTTGTTATCAGTGTAACACACTGCGCCCCCGACGGCAAGGACAGAAGTTGTGCAAAAATGTGAAAAGACGCCTTTGCAAGCCGCCGGAATTGTGATACAGTATAGCATGAGATGATATGCCCCCTTTGGCGGGCATGACAGGGAGGGCCGGAATGGACAGCAGAGAGTTATATCCCAGCGACGAGCAGCGGCGCCGCATCATGGACTTTATCATGGCGGCGGGCGAGACGCTGCTGGAAAACGGAGCAGAGGTCTTCCGGGTGGAGCAGACGATGGAGATCATGGCCCGCAGCTTCCATCTGCGGGAGTTCCACGTCTACGTGCTGACCAACGGCATCTTCGCCAGCGCCGGCACGGCAGAGATCGCCGAAGTGCGGAACGTGCCGGTGCGGACGACCCACTTGGGCCGGGTGGCCGCGGTGAACGCCCTTTCCCGCGAGATAGCAGCCGGGGGTGTCACACTGGACGAGGCTGAACACCGCCTGGCCGAGGCCCGGCACATCCCCTTCCCCAAGGGCAAGACCCAGCTCCTCGCCGGGATGAGCGGCACAGCCTGTTTTGCGCTCATCTTCGGCGGCACGATACGCTCGGCGCTGGCGGCAGCGGCGGCGGGTCTCATCGTCAGCGGCTATCTGCTGCTCTGTGAAAATCGGAGGCTTTCCAACGGCTTCCGCAAGGTCTCGGCGGCAGCGCTCATTACATTGGTCTGCATTCTGGGGTGCCATCTGCTGGACACTGAGGCCAGCCACGCCATCATCGGCGCCCTGATGATATTGACCCCCGGCATCGCCTTCACCATGGGCATCCGGGACTTCGTGCAGGGCGACTACCTCTCCGGCACCATCCGGATGATAGACGCCCTGCTCATCGCGGCCAGCATCGCCATCGGCACCGGCTTCGTGCTGAGCCTTATTTCTCTGCTGACGGGGGTGACGGTGGTATGATGACCTTGACAAGCACACAGCTCGGCCAGCTGGCGGCACAGTTCTTTCTGGCCGGAGCGGGGACGCTGAGCTTCGCCGTCCTCTTCGCCTGCCCTAAGCGCACCCTCCCCTGCTGTGCGCTGGTGGGCGCGGTGGGCTGGTTCGTCTACGAGCTGGCTGTCTTATACGGGGCCGACGCGGCGGCAGCCTCCCTCATCGCGGTCATCCCGCTGTCGCTGGCGGCGCGTATCTGCGCCGTGCTGCTCAAGGCGCCGGTGACGGTCTTTTTGCTGACCGGCATCTTCCCGCTGGTCCCCGGCGCGGGCATCTACTACACCGCCTACTACTTCATCCAGGGCGAGAATGCCCTTTCGCTGGCCAACGGCATCTCCACCTTCAAGGTGGCCGTGGCGCTGGCTGTGGGCATCGCGCTGGTGCTGGGCCTGCCCATGCCCCACGCCCCGTTCTGGAAATGCAAATAGATCACAAAACAGCACCCCCGCTGTGCGCTGCCAATGCACAGCCGGGGGTGCTGCTGCTTTTCTGTAGCCTCTCGGGGCAGGCTCAAAGCTCCATCCAGACCTTTGCCACCGGGGGCTCCTGGGTCCAGTCCACGTCAAACTCGGTTGCCGTGCTATCGCTCAGCTTATAGCCTGTATTCACCATTACATTGCCCAGCTTCTGCAGTTGCTCCTTTTTGACCTTGCCGCTCTTTACCACGCTGACGGTCTCATCGTACTCATCATTGTTGCCCACCTTCTGATTGCCCAAAAAGCTGCTCTTGCGCCAATACTGGACCTTGACATCTGCCATCACAGGATTTTTGCTGCTATTGCAGCCAGAGAGAACACCCGCTGCTGCCACGGCCAGAGCCATCACACCAGCGCTCTTCAAAAAATTACGACGAGTCATATCAGTCATTTTCTTACACCTCATAAACTGTTTTGTTTCTTCTTGTTTTCCTTTGCGCGTCTCCGCAAAAGACGGTTGGTTTGTCATGACTAACTATAGCTTACCTCCTGCTTTTTGTCAATATTTTTCCGGTATGTTAGTGTTCATTAACATTATATCGTCATTTTTGTCTTCGGTTTATGGATTTTTCTCTCATTACTTCATCTCGCAGACGTGTCTTGTCCGTGTTTGCCGCCGCATCCAAATTCCTTGCACTGCGCCTGCTGCTATGCTATAATCAGGCTGTACTTATATAGTAAAGGAGTGTCTGCCGATGTCTGTTATGGAAACGCTCAACACCCGCCGCACCTACCGCCGCTTCGCCCAGAAGCCGGTGCCGCAGGATGTGGTGGACGATATGGTGGAGGCCCTGCGCCTGTCGTCCTGTGGCGCGAACCGTCAGGCCGTGAAGCTGGTGGTGGTGCAGAGCCCCGAGATGGTGAAAAAGGTCCATCCGCTGGTCAAGTGGGCCGCCTATCTGCCGCCGGAGCAGGGTGCTCCCAAAGCCGACGAGCAGCCGGTGATGTATCTGGCCGTCGTGCAGGACAGCTCCATCCCCGGCGACCTGAACACCGACACCGGCATCGCGCTGGCGAACATCACCCTCGCCGCATGGGCCAAGGGCGTGGGCAGCTGCATCATGGGCGCCATCAACAAGCCCGCCCTGAGCGAGCTGCTGGGCATCGCCGCGCCGGACAAGCTGGCGTTCATGGTGGCTCTTGGCTGCCCCACTCACGCCGCCAGGGTCGTACCGATGACAGAAAAGACCGGCATCAAGTATTATCTCGATGAGAACGGTGACTACTGCGTGCCGAAGCGGAGCAGGGAGGAGCTGGCGCGGACGGTTTAACCTCTCCGTCAGCGCTGGCGCGCTGCCACCTCCCCTATCGAGGGGAGGCTCTGGCGAGCCGGGCCACTCTGCGCTGACTGCTGAAAGCTTTCGGTGGCGCAAAATGCCGGGCCTCGCTTACGGGGGCAGGCACTTCGGGACAACGCATTTTGTCAAGCTGCCGTGGATCCAGGCAGCAGGGCACTACAGCTCCCGATAAATCAAGCCCTGCTCGTCCAGCGTAAGCCTGACCGACATGCCAAGGGCTCCCCTATTAGGGGAGCTGTCTGCGAAGCAGACTGAGAGGTTCTGCATATATACATCGCTCTCCAGCTTTATTCTGCATAATTGTTTGCAATTCGGTTTCAATTTGATGGAATTTTTGCACAACACTTGACTTTTCAAATTGTACAACCTATACTAAACACGCTCTCTGATTTTTCGATGAATCGCATCACAGCAGAGAGATGCAAACGATATGCACATAAAGAGGAGTGTTTGAATATGAAAAAGATCTCTCGCCGCAGCTTTCTTGCTGCCGCCGGCCTGACCGTTGCTGCTCTGGCTCTGACCGCCTGCGGCGGCTCTGCCTCCACCGCTTCTTCCGCCGCTGCAAGCTCTGTTGCTGCTTCTTCTGAGGCTGCTTCCACCAGCGCTGCCGCTGCTGAGCTGACCACCGTGGAGGCCGGCAAGCTGACCATGGCCACCAACGCCACCTTCCCTCCCTACGAGATGACCACCGACGCCGGCACCATTGAGGGCATCGATGTGGACACCGCACAGGCCATTGCCGAGAAGCTGGGCCTGGAGCTGCAGATCGACGACATGGATTTTGACGCCGCTCTGCTCAGCGTGCAGCAGGGCAAGGCCGACATCGCCATGGCAGGCATCACTGTCACCGACGAGCGGATGGCTGTGATGTCCTTCTCCGACAGCTACGCCACCGGCATCCAGTCCGTCATCGTGCCCGAGGGCTCCGACATTGCCTCTGTGGACGATCTGGCCGGCAAGAAGATCGGCACCCAGCGCGGCACCACCGGCTACCTGTACTGCTCCGACGACTTTGGCGAGGACGCCGTGGTGGCCTACGACAACGGCCTGACCGCTGTACAGGCCCTGAACAACGGCCAGGTGGACGCTGTGGTCATCGACAACGAGCCCGCCAAGGCCTATGTGGAGTCCAACCCCGGCCTGAAGATCCTGGACACCAGCTACGCCGAGGAGGACTACGCCATCGGCATGGCAAAGGGCAACACCGCTCTGCTGGAGGCTGTGAACGCCGCTCTGGAGGAGCTGAAGGCCGACGGCACCCTGCAGGCCATCGTGGACAAGTACATCAAGGCTGAGTAAACAGACCCCTCAAGGGGAGGCGGCCCACCGGGCACCTCCCCTTTTTTAAGGGATATAGGTTACAAAATTCTGACAAGATCACAACAGACGAAAAGAAAGTGAGGATGCGAATGGCCGCACAATACGAACTGTTGAGCCAGCTGCTGAAAAGCGGCGGCCGGCTGGACATGGGGCAGGAGCTGTTCTACAAATTTTATCAGGCCTTTGTCCTGAAGGACCGCTGGCTCCAGTACATCGGGGGCGTAGGCACCACCCTGCTGGTCACTGCCATTGCTCTGGCCATGGGCGTCCTGCTGGGCAGCGTGGTGGCGCTGGTGCGTGTGGCCCACGACCAGCAGCGCCCCGGCCGCTCGAACCCCGTGCTGGGGGTCTTCAACGCCGTGTGTCAGGTGTACACCACCGTGATCCGGGGCACCCCCATGATGGTGCAGCTGCTGATCATGAGCATGGTCATCTTCAACAACAGCCGCAACTTTACCATGGTAGGCGCTCTGGCGCTGGGCATCAACTCCGGCGCTTACGTCTCCGAGATCATCCGGGGCGGCCTGATGGCTGTGGACCCCGGCCAGATGGAGGCCGGCCGCAGCCTGGGCCTGAACTACATCACCACCATGGTGGTCATCATCATCCCCCAGGCCATCCGGGCGGTGCTGCCCGCCCTGGGCAACGAGTTCATCATGCTGCTGAAGGATACCTCCCTTATCACCGTCATCGGCGGCAAGGAGCTGCTGTATGCGGCCCAGGGCATCATGAACCGCACCTACGAGGCCATGTTCCCCCTGTTTGGCGTGGCACTGATCTATCTGGTGCTGGTGATGATCTTTACCTGGCTGCTTGCAAAATTTGAGAGGAGGCTGGCACAAAGTGACCGATAAGATCCTGGAAGTCCGGGGCCTGACCAAGACCTACGGCGGCGAAAAGCGGAAGGGCGCAAAGCAGGCTGCCCCCACTCTGGACGTGCTGCGGGGCATCGACATCGACATCTACCGCGGCGACGTGGTCTGCCTCATCGGCCCCTCGGGCTGCGGCAAATCCACCTTCCTGCGCTGCCTGAACCGGCTGGAGGTCCCCACCGGCGGCAGCATCAAATTTGAGGGCGTGGAGGTGGACGACGACCACATCGACGCCGTCCGCCAGAAGATGGGCATGGTGTTCCAGCACTTCAACCTCTTCCCCCACCTGACCGTCAAGAAAAACCTTGAGCTGGCCCCCAGCCTGCTCAAGCTCAAGGACAAAGAGGCCATCTCCAAGCGCGCCGACGAGCTTCTGGCCCGCGTAGGTCTGGCCGACAAGGCCAACGCCTACCCCAAGAGCCTTTCGGGCGGCCAGCAGCAGCGCATCGCCATCGCCCGGGCACTGGCAATGGACCCGGACGTCATCCTCTTCGATGAGCCTACCAGCGCCCTCGACCCCGAGATGGTCGGTGAAGTGCTTGAGCTGATGAAGGAGCTGGCTCACACCGGCATCACCATGCTGGTGGTCACCCATGAGATGGGCTTCGCCCGCGAAGTCTCCAACCGCGTCATCTTCATTGACGAGGGAAGGATCCAGGAGGATGAGCCGCCGCAGGAGCTGTTTACCAACCCCAAGCACCCGCGTCTGAAGGCATTCCTCTCCAAGATGCTGTAAGATAGAAAGAAACGATACAAAACCCGGAACTCTTTTCAAGCCGTCCTGGCTCTGAAAGGGTTCCGGGTTTTCTTCATTGTTTTTTTCAGAGAGCTGTTTTGCAGCAGTTTTTCTGCTTATGCTCAGTTGCCAGCTTCCACCTTGCTCAGGAGGATGCGGTCATTGTCGAGGGCCTTGCCGGCGTTCTCTCGGAACTTCTCGAGCAGGTCGTCCACGGTCATCTTGCTGCGGGCCTCGCCCTTGACATCGAAGACGATGCGGCCCGCGTCCATCATGAGGGTGCGGTTGCCCAGCTCCAATGCCTGATGCATATTGTGGGTGACCATCAGGCAGGTGATCTTCTTTTCGGCCACGATGCTCTTGGTGAGGTCCAGCACCTTTTCGGCGGTGGCGGGGTCGAGAGCGGCGGTGTGCTCGTCCAGAAGCAGGAGCTTCGGGGTGACGAGGGTGGCCATCAGCAGGGTCAGTGCCTGACGCTGACCGCCCGACAGCAGGCCCACCGGCTGTTTCATCCGGTCTTCGAGGCCCATATCCAGCAGGGCCAGCTTCTCACGGAAGATCTCCTTATCCTTGCGGGAGATGCGGGAGAAGATGGCGTTGGGGGCGGTCCCGGCGCGAAGGTAGGCCAGCGCCAGATTCTCCTCGATGGTCATGTTGGGGGCCGTACCCTTGAGCGGGTCCTGGAACAGGTGGCCGATGACCCGGCTGCGCTGATATTCCGGCGCGAAGGTGATGTCCTCGCCACCCAGCGTGATGCTGCCCTCGTCGGCGATGAAGCCGCCGGTGATGGCGTTGAAGAGGGTGGATTTGCCCGCGCCGTTGGAGCCGACGATGGTGGCGAAGTCTCCCGCCTCCATGGTCAGGCTGACGCCGTTCAGGGCCACTTTCTCGTTGACGGTGCCGGGATTGAAGGTCTTGTGCAGGTCACGAAGTTCGAGCATCTCCATTTTACACACGCTCCTTCCGTGCCTGACGGGCCGCATTGCGGCGCTTCTCAAAGGCGATCTTCTCCCGGATGGCGGGCATCGAGATGGCCACCGCCACGATGATGGCGCTGACCAGCTTCATGGCAGCAGCCGGGACGTTGAAGCGGAGGGCCACCGCCACGATAAAACGGTAGAGGCAGCTGCCGAACACGACGCCCAGCACACGGCGCACCATCGTCCGCTTGCCCACCAGCGTTTCGCCGATGATGAGGGAAGCCAGCGCGATGGTCACCATGCCGGTACCTACGTTGATGTCACAGCTCTTCTGGTACTGAGCCAGCAGGCCGCCGGAAAGGGCGGTCAACGCGCCCGAGATGCAGAGGCCCACCGTGATGGTGAAGGCGGGGTTGATGCTGGAAGCACGCACCATGGCAGCGTTATCGCCGGTGGCACGAATTGAGAGGCCGAGGCGGGTGCCGAGGAAGCCCACCATGGCGGCACCGGCCAGCGCGATGACAGCCGCCGCCAGCACCAGCTTATACCCGCCGCCCGTGAAGCTCAGGGCGCTCTTGGCGATGGAGAAGACGGTATCGGTCTTGACCAGCGACATGGTGGACGAGAAGCCCATCACGGCGAGGTTGATGGTGTAGAGGCCGGTGTTGACGATGATGCCGGCCATGATGCTCTCGACGCCGAGGCGGGTCTGCAAAAAAGCTGTAATGAAACCGGAGCACACACCGGCCGCCATCGCCGCCAGCAGGGCGAGGAAGGGGTGGCCGGTCAGCGCCACCTGACAGGCGACAGCGCAGCCAAGGGTGAAGCAGCCGTCGGTGGACAGGTCCGCGATATTCAGGATGGAATAGCTCAGAAACAGAGCCAGCGCAACGAGGGCGTAGATGCAGCCCAGCTCGAGCGCGGTCTGGATGACGTTGAGCGAAAAGATACTCGCCAGCATGGTGTGCTCCTTAATAAATAATATTTTCCTTTTTAAGGCTCTTTAAGGCTCTCCCTTTGGGAGAGCTGGCGCGCAAGCGCCTGAGAGGGCAAGCCGCCTGACCAAAAGCTATTCGCCTTGCGATAACCTTTTGTTCGAGTCAACCTATCGCAGCGTTTTTGCTTTTTTCACAGCGTCCTTGCCCTCTCCGTCACCTTCGGTGACACCTCTCCCAAAGGGAGAGGCTTTCAGCGGTTAAGAGAAGTTCTCGGCCGTGGTCACTTCCACGACCTCGGTGCAGTAGGGTGCAAAGGCCTTCTTCACGGTATCGAGGTCGAGACCCAGCGCCTCGCAGGTCTCGGTGTTGATGGTGGCAATACCGTTGTCGAAGGTCTGGAAAGGCAGGTCTGCAGGGGTCTTGCCGTCGCAGAGCAGTTCCACCACCATATCGGCGGTCGCCTCGCCCAGCTGGACGTAATCGACGCCGTAGCCCACGAAGGCACCGTTCAGGGCGAAGCTGTCAGCGCCGGTGTAGTGCTGGACGCCTGCCTCGGTGAAGGTCTCGTAGATGGAAAGCTCGGCGGTCATGACGGTGTTGTCGGTGGGGGTGAAGACAGCCTTGACACCGGCGGCGATGAGGGCCTCAGCGGCCATCTGGACTTCGGCGGTGGTGGTGCCGTTCTTCTCGATGTACTTGATGCCCTTGCTGTCGCAGAAAGCCTTGGCGTCTGCAATGGCCTGTGCAGAAGAATCCTGGCTCAGATCATACAGCAGGCCGATGGTGTCGATGTCGGGGTTGACGGCCAGGATGAGGTTCATGATGGCGTCGGTGTTCAGGGCGTCGGAAGTGCCGGTGATGTTCGGCTCGGTGTCAAAGCCTGCGGCGGCGGGGTCAGTGACGGCGGAGTAGACGACGGGGATGTCGGTGTCCTCCACAGCGGCCAGCATGGTAGCGGCGGTGGGGGTAGCCACAGCCACGATGACGTCCACGCCGTCGGCCACGAGGTCGGCGCCGATCTGGTTCAGGTTGGTCTGGTCAGCCTGTGCGTTGGCGTAGTAGTCGGCGTAGTCGAAGGTAACGCCCTTCTCCTTGCCCACCTCGTCCAGACGCTCTTCCACCGACGCAACGATCTGGTTCAGGGAAGCGTGGTCAACGTAGTTGACAATGCCCACCTTGAAGGTCTGGCCTGCCTCGCTGGCGGCGGCAGAAGATGCTGCCGCACCGGAAGCGGTGCCGGATGCAGTGCTCGAAGCGGACGAACCGCAGCCGGTCAGCCCCAGCGCGGAAACGGCAGCGGCGGCCATAGCGGCTTTCAGAAAGCTGCGGCGGGAGATCATGTTCATGGTTTTCATAGCGGTTGCTCCTTCCCTGGAGCGGGCGGCATGTAAAATAAAAACCCGCTCCACCTGCGGGACGGGCTTTTGTTCTCATATAACAAAACGACCCTGTCCCTGTGTGTTCATCCACAAGGACAGAGTCGAGAAATTCGAATCTGCGGTGCCACCTTGCTTGCCTTGCCCGCTTTCCTCTTGAAAGCCGCAAAGCCCCTCACGGAGAGCCAACACTCCCCTGCCCTGTAACGGAGACTTCCGTCCCAAGCTACTAAAGGCTCTGCCTCGTTTGCCCGGCCCTCGGCGGCCCACGAATCTCTGCCCCGCTCTCGCCCGTTTTCACTGTCCGGGTTCACTGAAGATGCGCTTTGCAGGTTCTCTTCCGCCTCATCGGTTTGATTGCATTATACACTTTATCCGTGTAAAGTCAAGAGGGAATTTCAAAATTTTCCGTCAGATTTTTTCACGTTTCATCACTCGAGGTTGAGTTTGTTTCGCATCAGCCAGACCGTCAGCCCGAACCAGAAGACGCCGAACGCCGCCGCGACGCCCAGCGTGACCATCGCGCTTCCCATGTAGCCCAGAGCCGATACGGCAGTCTCGATGCTGCCCATATCGCCTACGGCGCTATAGATGGCTGTCTCGTAGACGCCGGTGCCGATCTGGAGCAGCTTTTCGAGCCAGCCCTGCAGATACTGCATGACAAAGAAGCTCAGGATGCCCGCCAGCGCGGGGTGGTTCTTGAACTGATGTCCCACCATGCAGGCAGCATAGATGCAGGCGATGGCGCTGACCATCCGCACGAAGCTGACGACGCCGCTGAAAGCCAGCGCCCCCCAGAACTCCATGTTATAGCGGGCGAATATCTCCCGGATGCTCGACCACATCAGCGGCAGCTGCTTAAGCAGGTCCATATCCGCCATCATCAGGACAGCCAGAATGCCGAAGGAAAGGCAGGCTGCGAGGATGCTGCACAGGCTCCACACGGTGCTGGAGATGAGCTTCGAGGTCACAAGCTGTGTTTCCGTCACCGGCAGGGTGTGCATCAGATAGCCCTCCCGGCCCAGCAGGTTGCGGTAGAACCGCTGCACGATGGTCATGATGGTGACGACCACGGTGCCGATGATGACGGCGGTGTAGACAAGGCTCATCAGGCCCACGAGAGTCGAATAGGCGTCACTATTGGTGCCGTTCCATCTCCAGACGGAGCCGCCAAAGAGCACCGACGCCGCCAGCAGGGCCAGATACATTCCGCCGTAGGTGCGGGCGGTGGCCTTGAACTCATATTTCAGTAACTTTTTCAGCATTTGAATACCTCCCGGAAATATGCATCCACACTCATGCCCTCGGTCTCGCGGAGCTCATCCACCGAGCGGTGGGCAAAAATCCTGCCGTTCTTCAGGAACACGGCTTCATCCAGCACCGGCTCCACGTCCTCGATGAGGTGGGTGGAGATGATGACCGAGGCGTCCCGGCTGTAGTTGGTGAGGATGGTGTTCAGGATGTAGTCCCGCGCTGCCGGGTCCACGCCGCCGATGGGTTCATCCAGCAGGTAGAGCCGGGCGTTCCGGCTCATGGCAAGGATGAGCTGGACTTTCTCCTTGTTGCCCTTGGAAAGGCTCTTGAGGGGTGCTTTGGGCGAAAGCTCCAGCTTTTTCAGCATCTCATTCGCCTTGGCAGGGTCGAAGTCGGCGTAGAAATCCCGGAACATCTCCACCAGCTGCTCCACCCGCATCCAGTCGGGCAGCCATGCGGCGTCCGGCAGGTAGGAGACGATGGCCTTCGTGTCCGGGCCGGGGCCCATGCCCGCGATTCGGATGCTGCCCGCCGTGGGCTGCAAGAGGCCGTTCGCCAGTTTGATAAGGGTGGTCTTGCCGCTGCCGTTGGGGCCAAGCAGGCCCACGATGCGGCCAAAGCCGATGTGCAGCTCGATGTTATCGAGGGCATTTGTCCCCTTCTGGTAGGATTTCGTCAGGCCCTCACAAGTTAAAAGCTCATTCATTTGAATCACTCTCCTTTGTTTCCCAGCCCGTCATAAGCTTTGCGGCCTCTGCCGGGCCGTAGCCGATGCCGCGCATTTTCTCGAGATATTCGGCGGTCATAGCGCGGGCCGTCTCGTCCCGCAGCTGTTCCAAAAGGGCTGTATCTTCGGTGACGAAGCGGCCCGTGGTCCGCTCGGTGTAGACGAGCCCTTCCGCTTCCAGCTGGGCCAGCGCCCGCTGCATGGTGTTGGGGTTGACGCCTGCCGCTGCGGCCATGTCGCGCACCGAGTCCAGATGTCCGCCGGGCGGGTAGACGCCCGCTAATATTTTTGCCTTGAGCCGTTCCACGATCTGTGCGTAGATGGGGCGGCTCATATCGAATCGTTCGCCCATCGTCTCATCTCCTTGTGTTGCTGTGCTAATCGCTTAATACAATAATACTCAAATCATCTTTTTTGTCAAGAGGGAATTTTCAATTTCTTCAAAATATGTTATACTGTTTTTTGTATGCTAGAAGAAAATGCGCAGGAGCACAGAATCTATGAAAGCGACCATCATCATCCCCAACATCAACGGCAAAGGCTGGCTCAAGGACTCCATCGAGTCGGTCTACGCCCAGACGGAGCAGGACTTCGAGCTTATCGTGGTGGATAACGGCTCCACCGACGAGAGCCTTGAGCAGGCCCGCAGCTATTGCAGCCGCGAGAACTTCCAGCTCATCGAGAACGGCTCCAACACCGGCTTTTCCCACGCCGTCAATCAGGGCATCGCCCGGGCGAAAAGCGAGTTCGTGGTGCTGTTCAACAACGACGCCTTTGCAGAGCCCCAGTGGCTGGCCGAGCTCATCCGCGTGGCTGAGAGCGACGAGAAAATTTTTGCCGTCCAGAGCCTTATGATCCGCCACTTCGACCGGGAGCTTGCCGACGACGCCGGCGATTACGTCACATGGATGGGCTTTGCCTGCAAGACCGGCGACGGCCGCCGGGCCAGCCGCTACACCAAGCAGAAGCGCATCTTCTCGGCCTGCGGCGGCGCGGCCCTCTACCGCAAAAGCATCCTCGACGAGATCGGCGTCTTCGATGAAAACTTTTTTGCCTACTTCGAGGACGTGGACCTCAGCTGGCGCGCCAACAACGCGGGCTACAAGAATGTCCTCTGCCCCACGGCAAAGTGCTACCACATCTGCGGCGCCAGCACCGGCGCGGTGCGGTACAACGCCTTCAAGAGCCAGCAGAGCGGCCGCAACAGCATCCTTCTCCCCCTCAAGAACGAGCCTCTGCTGATGCTCATCCTCAACATCCTTCCGCTGGCGCTGGGCTATCTGCTCAAACGCTGCAAGTTCCACAAACAGGGCTTCGGCGAGGCGTGGGACAAGGGAATGCACGAAGCCTTCGCCCTGCTCAAAAACGGCCAGCTGGGCAAGCGCCCCTTCCGTCTCCGCGATCTGCCGAATTATGTTCTGATGGAATTGTGGATGATATGGAACATGGTGCCGTATCTCTGGTATCGGCTGGTGGTCGTGCGGTTTGATTTGAAATAATTTTAGATATGCAAAAACCGGGAAGCTCTGGGAGCTTCCCGGTTTTTGTTTGTGATTCGTTTTACGCCGCCGCGCTGGCCGCACTTTCGGCCTGCGGCTCTGCGTCCGAGGCAGCTTCGCTTTCGGCGGTGCTGTCCGCTTCCTCGCTGGCGGCTGCGGCCTCCGAGGACGCGGCGTCGGAGCCAGCGGGCGTTTCGCCGCCGGTGGCGAGGATGGCGTCCTGCACCTCGCTGTCTGCCATCATGGCAGGCTCGGAGGCAGTGGACGCCGCCGTTGACTCGGGCTTCGTCTCGCTCTCGGTCAGGCCGGTGAGATACCAGCTGCCGCTCTGGCGGCTGAACAGGTAGTCCATGTACTTGACCGGCGTATCCGAGGTGGTGGTGAGGATGCTGTCCGTTGCGTTCTGGTTGGGGATGTAGCCCACGGTGACGTGGAGGAGGCCGTCCTTCTTGAACAGCCTGGTGACGGTGGCGCGGTAACTGCCCACGCTGCCGGTGACGGGGATCTTATAGCACTGGGTGGTGTCGTCGAACTCGATGGTCATATCCTCCATCTCGAAGGTCTTGTGGGTCATGCGGAAGCTGGGGCCGACAAGCTTTGCGAGGTAGGCGTCCACGTCCACCGAGGGGATGAGCAGCTGCTCGGTATCGGGGTCGGTGTTGTAGCCGTCGAAGCCGCCCTGGGTCTCCTGGATGCTGTACACACAGCCCCAGACAGCGGCCTCGCGGAGGGTCAGGTCGTCGATGTTCTCGATGCCCTCAAAAGGCACGGGGTCGAACAGCACCAGACCTTCCAGCTTGTCCTCGTATTCCTGCTTCTGGGCCGTATCGTCAAACAGCTTTGCCACGGCATTCACGCCTGCGTGCAGCACGGTCAGCGTGCCGATGAGCACCAGCACCGCGATGACCAGCCCGAGGGCCTGCCGACCGCGGCGGCGGTGGAGCCGGGCGTGTTCTTCCGGGGTCATTTCTATCTTCATATGGTTATCATCTCCTGCGTTGTTTCACTTTTCAGATAAAAACAGTATACCACAATCATGGGCAGGGTGCAAAACCCTGCCCGTGTTATTTTGGTGAAACTGGCCCAGAAGCTGTTTTCATAGCCAGAGTATGTGCAATGGTTATGAAAACAGCTTCTTACTCCCAGTTCTTCCAGATGTCGGGCTGGTAGCCGACGGTGGCCTGACGGCCATTGCGGACGATGGGGGTGCGGAACAGCTGCTGGTTTTCGAAGAGCTTGTCTTCCTTCTGCCAGTCCACCAGCGCGTCCAGCAGAGCGAGGGTCTGCTTGTCCTTGGCGTTGGGATTTACCAGCGCCTGCCAGCCGCCCAGAGCGCGGGACACATTTTCAAACTCGCCCCGGCTCATCTCTTTTTCTTTCAAATCGATCATCTGGAACCTGATGCCGCGCTCCTTGAAATAGCGCTGAGCCTTTTTGGTATCGAAGCACTTGGTGGTGCCGAATATCTGGATGTTCATGCTCTTGCCCTCCTGTTCATTCTGCTCTATTGTAACATATCTGCGCCCGAAAGCCTATAGCATATTTTCTGCTCCGCCGGGCCACACTGCTCTCAGCGCCTTTTTCTCATTTTGAATGGAGGTAGTACCAACATGAAAGCATTCGTAGACCCTGAACTCTGCATCGGCTGCACCCAGTGTGCCGGGCTCTGCCCCGAGGTATACCAGATGGAGGGGACTCTGGCCGTCGCCATCCCCGGCGACATTCCGCCCGACCAGGTGCCGCTGGCCGTGGACGCCGCCAACGCCTGCCCGGTGAGCGCGATAAGGGTGGAGTGACCCTCTCAGTCACGCCTGCGGCGTGACAGCTCCCCCAGAGGGGGAGCCCTTGGCAGGCCGGGCCACTTTCGCCTGACTGCTGAAGTATAATATTCCGCAAAAGATAGTGCCCTGCTATAGAGGACAGCTGCTTCAGAACAGACATTCATTGTCAAGCAGCTGTTGACCTTGGTAGCAGGGCACTCCTGTTTTAGGAACATACAGACTTTGCTCGTCCAGACAAAGCCTGACCGACACGCCAGTGGCTCTCCCTTTGGGAGAGCTGGCGCGCAAGCGCCTGAGAGGGCTTCTAACGACAGAGCGCTTCCGAAAGGCGGCTTTTTTTGTGCAAACCCTCCCCCATCCGCTCTATTTTGTGGTATACTATAAAATGTGAAATTATGGAATGGAGGACCACAAGCTATGCGTTTACTGGTCATTGACGGCAACAGCATCGCCAACCGTGCCTTTTACGGCATCAAGCTGCTGACCACCAAGGACGGCCGCTATACCAACGCCATTTTCGGCTTTCTGAATATCCTGCTCTCCCTGCTCAAAGAATCTGAGCCCGACGAGGTGGCTGTGGCTTTCGACCTCAAAGCCCCCACCTTCCGCCACAAGATGTACGACGGCTACAAGGCCACCCGCCATAAGATGCCCGACGAACTGGCTGCCCAGCTGCCTGTCATCCGGCAGCTTCTGGCCCTGCTGGGCTATCGTGAAGTGACCGCCGAGGGCTGGGAAGCCGACGACATCCTCGGCACGCTGGCCGCCGCCTGCGTCGCCCGCAGCGACGACTGCTTCCTTGCCACCGGAGACCGGGACAGCTTACAGCTGGTCAGCGACACCACCACTGTTCTGCTGGCTACCACGGCGTTGGGCCGCAGCAAGACCGTCACCATGGATGTGGACGCCGTGAAGGAGAAATACGGCGTCACGCCCCGCCAGCTCATCGACGTGAAGAGCCTGATGGGCGACACCTCCGACAACATCCCGGGCGTGAAGGGCATCGGCGAGAAGAGTGCCTTCGCCCTCATCCAGAAATACGGCAGTCTCGAGGGGGTCTACGCCCACCTCGACGACACCACCGACAAGACCATCAAGCCCAAGCAGCGGGAGCATCTGGCCGAAGACCGCGCCATGGCAGAGCTGAGCTACACGCTGGGCACCATCCGCACCGACGCCCCCATCGACACCGCCGAGGGCGCCTATGCCGTGGGCGAGGGCAACAAGGCTGAAGCCGTCCGGCTGATGCAGGAGCTGGAGCTCCACTCCCTCATCGCCCGCTTCGGCCTGAGCGACATCACCCCCGCCGCCGACCCGGAAAGAGCGCCGGCAGAGCCTCTGCCGGGAGCCGAGCTTGCCGCTCTGCCCGCTGAGCCGAAGGGCCATTACCTCGTGGCCGCGCGGCCCGCTGTCATGGGCAAGCAGGGCGTCCGCATCGTGGAGCTGCAGCCCGCCGCGTGGTATGCCGTGCAGGACAGGACCGTCTTTCCGCTGGAATCCGAAGACCTGCTCCGCCTGCTGGACAACAAAGACGTCACCCTTGACGTCTTCGACAGCGCGCCGCTCTACGCCCGCGCCATGGCTGCGGGCGGCTGGGGCAGCAGCATCGTCTGGGACGGCAAGCTGGCGGCCTATCTGCTGGACGCCTCGGCTTCCAAGTACAACCTCTCGGAGCTCATCATCAGCTACCGCGCCGACGCCGCTTTCACCTGTGAGAAGTGGCCGGACGCCGGTGCGCTGGCCGACCTGTTCGCCAAGATGAAGGCAGAGATCACCGCACTGGAGGAAGACTCCCTCTACAACGACATCGAGTTCCCGCTGGCGCAGGTGCTGGCCGACATGACCCGCATCGGCATCCTCGTGGACAAAGAGGGCATCGAGAAGTTCGGCGTGAAGATGCGCTCGGAGCTGGAAGACGTCCTCACCCGCATCCACATGGAGACGGGCAGCGCCAGCTTCAACCCCAACAGCCCCAAGCAGCTGGGCGAGATGCTCTTCGACACCATGGGCCTGCCCCACGGCAAAAAGACCCAGCGCGGCTGGTCTACCGACGCCGAGACGCTGGAAGCCCTGCGGGACTACCCGCTGGTGGAGGATATTCTGCAATACCGCGCCTACCAGAAGCTGAACTCCACCTACGTCGAGGGCCTGCTGAAGGTCATCGCGGAGGACGGCCGCATCCACACCCGCTTCAACCAGACCGAAGCCCGCACCGGACGGCTTTCCTCCGACAACCCCAACCTGCAGAACATCCCCATCCGCACCGAGCTGGGCAGCCAGCTCCGCGCTTACTTTGTGGCGCGGCCCGGCTGCGTTCTGGTGGACGCCGACTACAGCCAGATCGAGCTGCGCATCCTCGCCCACGTCACCGGCGACGAGCATATGCAGCAGGCCTTTCTCACCGGCGAGGACATCCACCGCAGCACTGCCGCCAAGATCTACGGTCTGCCCCTCGAGCAGGTCACGCCCCGCCTGCGCTCTTCGGCAAAAGCCATCAACTTCGGCATCATGTACGGCAAGGGCGCTTACAGCCTCTCGAAGGACATCGGCGTGAGCGTCAAAGAAGCGGACGCCTTCCTGAAAAACTATCTGGCCACCTTCCCGAAAGTCAGCGGCTACATGGACAAGACCATCTCCGACGCCCGGAACTGCGGCTATGTGTCCACCCTCTTCGGGCGCCGCCGCTCCCTGCCGGAGCTGGCCAGCAACAATCACAACATCCGGGCCAGCGGCGAGCGGATGGCCCGCAACACGCCGATCCAGGGCACCGCCGCCGACGTCATCAAGCTGGCGATGGTGCGGGTCTGGCGGCGTCTGCGGGACGAGAAGATGGAGAGCCGCCTCATCCTGACCGTCCACGACGAACTCATCGTCGAGGCCCCGGAGGCAGAAGCCGCGAAAGCCGCCGCCATCCTGCAGGAAGAGATGGAAGGCTGTGTCAATTACGCTGTCCCCCTGAGCACCGAAGTGCATCAGGGCAAAAACTGGCTGGAGGCCCACTAAAACCATGATCATCTTAGGAATCGAATCCACCTGCGACGAGACCGCCGCATCTCTGGTGGAAGATGGCCGGCACCTGCTGAGCAACGTCATCTCCACCAGCGTCAAGGAGCAGGCGCTTTACGGCGGCGTCGTGCCGGAGATCGCCAGCCGCCGCCACTGCGAGTTCATCAGCGCCACCGTCAAAAAGGCTCTGCTGGACGCAGGCAAGACCATCGACGACGTGGACGCCGTGGCGGTCACCTTCGCGCCCGGCCTCATCGGCGCAGTGCTGGTGGGCGTCAACTTTGCCAAGGGCCTCGCCTACTCTGCGGGCAAGCCGCTGGTGCCGGTCCACCATCTGCGGGGCCACATTGCGGCCCTCTACCTGACCCACCCGGAGCTGAAGCCGCCTTTCCTCTGCCTTGTGGCGTCCGGCGGACACAGCCACATCGTGGAGGTGCAGGACTATACCCATTACCACATCCTCGGCCACACGGTGGACGACGCCGCCGGCGAAGCCTTCGACAAGGTGGCCCGGACGCTGGGCCTGCCCTATCCCGGCGGTCCCAGCGTCGCCAACGCCGCCAAGACCGGCGACCCGAAAGCCTACCGTCTGCCGGTGCCTCACGTGGAGGGCAAGTACAACGTCAGCTTCTCCGGCCTCAAGACCGCCGTGCTGAACGAGGTGAATCAGGCCCAGATGAAGGGTGCTGACATCAACGTCCCCGACCTCGCGGCCAGCTTCCAGGAGCGCATCGCGGGCATCCTCGCAGAAAAGCTCCTTCTCGCCGCCGCCGACACCGGCGCAAAGCAGGTCTGTCTGGCGGGCGGCGTCGCGGCCAATGGCCGTCTGCGCCAGCTGGTCAACGACGGCGCCCAGAAGCTGGGGGCCAGGGTCTACCTGCCCGAGCTGAAATTCTGCGGCGACAACGGCGCGATGATCGCGGCTCAGGGCTACTATCAGTACATCGCGGGCCATACCGCCGGGCTGGAGCTGAACGGTCTACCGACTCTGCCCATTGATTACGAATAACTGAGATAGAAAACGGAATGGCCGCGCACAGCTGTGCGCGGCCATTCCGTTTATTTTATATCACGTCCGAAATAAAGCTCCACTTCACTGAGTTTCTTTTTCCGCAGCAGGAATGCCGTCGGGATGAGGTAGACCGCGATAGACGTCAGCATGGTGATGTCATAGGTGCTGATGCTGTCGGCCACCGTCTGGGTGCCGTACAGGCCGCCGATGAGCATGGACGTGATGTCCATCGCGGCGTGGATGAACACCGTCACCCAGATGTTTCCGGTGCGGAAATAGACCGCCGCCAGCAGCGTACCCAGCGAGGCCGCAAAGACGCACTGCATCAGAACGCCCAGCGGCGCACTGCCGGTGAGGTTGGTCAGGTGGGCCGCACCGAAGTAGAGGCCCGACAGCAGGCAGGCTTTCCAGACGCCGGCCCGGCTGGTGCCGAAATGCTCCAGAAGCGTCTGGGCGATGACGCCCCGGAACAGAAACTCTTCTGCCACACCGACGCTGGTCATGCCGATAAGGAACCACACGACATGCCACGCGGGCAGCATATCGCCCTCCGGCCTGCCAAACAGCAGGGTGTCGTAGGCGTTGTAGCTGATGAGCGCGATGGGGTACAGGCCCACCAGCAGACCGTTGAAAAAGCCGCTGCCCCGGCGGCGGAGCAGGCCGCTCTTCCCGGTGCGCGCCAGAAAAAGCCACGCCACCAGCACGCCTGCTGCCTCCTGCATGAAGGTCAGCATATAATCATCGACGGCATCAATATCCCGCACGACGAACAAGATGAGCAGAAGCGACAGCAGCGATGCCACGAACAGCATCCCCAGAAACAGCACCTCGGCCACAAGGCAGTAGAGCATCGGGTGGGCGCTGCGCAGACGTTTGAGCATAGAAAGACCTCCTGTGTCGTAGTGGTACTATTTTAGCATATTTCAGAAGAAAGAGATAGGGATTTGTGTGAATAGTTCAATCCTGCGCCCGACTAAATAAAAAAGCAAGTACACGAATGTGTACCGGCACATCCCGCGCCCGAATCGAAGCGGCAGTCACCAACTGTTGACATTCCTGAAGATTGGGACCCGCGAGCTAAGCAACAGCCCACTGGGCTGATTGCTTGCCCTGCTGCGCCGCCTTCGAGTTGCGCTTGCCAATTTTTCTGCAGCCCCTGACAGGGCCTTGAAAAATTGGAGCGCGGCCCCAGCCTCGCCTCCCTGTTTCCGCCGCTGGCGGCGGTCGGCTCTGCTGCTATTCAAATCCCGCTGCAGAGATAGAAAAAGACCGGCACACAAATGTGTACCGGTCTTTTTCAGTCGGAGCAGCGGGATTTGAACCCACGGCCTCCTCGTCCCGAACGAGGCGCGCTACCAACTGCGCTATGCCCCGAAAATACCGCAACCCAATGGGCTGCGGTCTGGTTGGGGATGAGAGAATCGAACTCCCACAAGTAGAGTCAGAGTCTACCGCACTACCACTATGCAAATCCCCACTATTCGGTTTCGCCCTCAGCACCGAAGCGCCGCTGACGAAGAATATTATACAGCCTCCGCCTCCATTTGTCAACCACTTTTTTGATTTTTCCGTCCATGTTTCTTCTGTCTTCCCTGCCTCTGCGTTTTCACGCCTTTTTTCGTTCCCGGCTCTTGACACCCGCCCCCTTTGGGAATACTCTTATAGTATCATTCACCTGCCCCCTCTGAGGGAGAACGGAAGAAACGAGGGTTGTTCGATATGAAAAAACGTGTTGGTATCCTGACCTCCGGCGGCGACTGTCCCGGCCTGAACGCCACCATCCGCGGCGTGGCCAAAGCCCTGTATGCACGGTTCGGCGAGAACGTCGAGATCGTGGGCATCCTGAACGGCTACCACGGCCTCATCACCGGCGAATACAAGGAGATGTGCGAGGACGATTTCCGCGGCATCCTGACGCTGGGCGGCACCATCCTCGGCACCAAGCGCACCCCCTTCAAGCTGATGCGCGTGGTGGAAGAGGACAAGATCGACAAGGTCGCGGCTATGAAAAAGACCTACAAGGACGCCAAGCTCGACTGCCTGCTCTGCCTCGGCGGCAACGGCACCCACAAGACGGCCAACCTCCTCTCCCAGGAGGGTCTGAACATCATCGGCCTGCCCAAGACCATCGACAACGACATCTACGGCACCGACGTCACCTTCGGTTTCCACACCGCGGTGGACATCGCCACTGAGGTCATCGACCGCATCCACACCACCGCCGGCAGCCACAGCCGCGTCATGTGCATCGAGATCATGGGCAACAAGGCCGGCTGGCTGACCCTCTACTCCGGCATCGCCGGCGGAGCTGACATCATCCTGCTGCCCGAGCAGCCCTACGACATCGACCGTGTCTGCGCCGCTGTGGAGCGCCGCGCCCGCAAAGGCTCCAACTTCTCCATCATCGCCGTGGCCGAGGGTGCCATCAACACCGAAGAGGCCAAGATGAAGCGGAAAGAGTGGATGGCAAAGCGCGCCGAAGCCGGTTACGGCGTCACCGCCACCAACCGCATCGCCGCCGCCGTCCAGAAAAAGACCGGCATGGAGACCCGCGTCTGCATCCCGGGCCATATGCAGCGCGGCGGCAGCCCCAGCGCCTACGACCGTGTGCTGGCCACCGAGTTCGGCAGCTACGCCGCCAAGCTGGTGGAAGTGGAGCGCTACGGCGTCACCGTCGCCATGGTCAACAACCGCGTCGTCGCCAACCGCCTCGAGGACATCGCCGGTAAGGCCCGCAACATCCCCGAGGGCTGTGAGCTGCTCACCGTCGCCCGCCGGATGGGCGTGAGTCTTGGCTAAGACCCTGAAAATAAAAACACCCCGCTGTGTCATGCAGCGAGGTGTTTTTGTTTTTATGCTTCAGAACGAGCCGCCCGACGAGCCGCCGAAGCCGTCGGAATCGACGGACGAACCGCCGGAGGAGTGGGACTCCTTCTGGGGCGGGTCATAGGTGCGCTCCCGGGTGGTGTGGGTGTAGCGGTCACGCTTGACCCGCAGGGTGAAGCCGGGCATATACTCGTCGGCCTCCGTTTTCTGCCGGGCCGTCTTCATCCGGTGGTAGAGGATGAGGCAGATGAACGCCGAAATGCCGAGAGGGAAGATCATGGCAATGAGCAGGTCTTCCAGGCCGATGTCGTTATCCACATCGATGGGCTCGCCATGGTCGGCATAGTAGTCCAGTGCATCGTCGCACATATCGATGTAGGTATAGGCGGCATCCGCCCATTCCTCATCGGAGAGCTGCGGGACGATCTCGTCCTCCTGCTGCTCGATGCGGTAGTCGGTGAAAGCCGTGACGCCCTCGCCGTAGGTGATGGTGACGTACTTGCGGGAGCCGACCGCCAGCAGGAAGAGGATGCCGCTCTGTTCGTCGCCGTAGCCGAGGCCGTTGGAGATGTAATAATTTTTCGCGTAGTCGCGCTGGTCGGCATCGCCGATGTCGTCCACCACGAGGAAGTAGACATCCACGTCGTGGCCGTCAGAGGCGCTTTCGGCCTGCTCCTCGAGGTCGGCCAGCGTGTCGGCGTCAAAGACGCCGCACTCATCCCGCACCAGCGGGGCCGCTGCCCCGGCCGGCAGGGTCAGGGCCATGCAGAGCAGGGCCGCAGCCAGAAGGGCAAACAGTTTTTTGCAGTATTTCATATTCCCGTCTCCCCCTCTCACAGCAGCATGATGAGAGCCGTCAGTATCATCAGCGGGATGCTGATGCCGGCAAACCATGCAGCTACCCTGCCCTTATCCACGGGCAGATCGCCGATGAGCTTGCCGGTCTGGCCGTTCATCGCAAAGAGGAAGTCCTGCTCCTTCCAGCGGGTGTGGAGCATCCAGACCGGCAGCAGGGCGTAGTGGGGTTCCAGCGTCCGCGGGTCGAGCTGCTCCGAGAGGGTCTGGACGCCGGTGTAGCCGCCCAGCGTATCGTGGAGGGCCGCAGCGGTGCTGTTCTTCATCCGGGTCAGGACGCGGGCAGCACACTTCTTGTCGTCCTCGTCGTACCGGTCCGCCAGAAAACCGGGCAGGTAGGCCGTGGAGAAGGGCTTGAGGCCGCTGTAATCGAAGGGCTCGATGGCGTCCATATGGGTGTCCGGCATCTTGCTGGAGCCGTCCACCGGCACCCGGACAAAGTCGGCGTCGCCCACGCGGGCCACGTCGAAGTGCCTGGTGGTGGTGACAATGTAGTCGCCCTCACGGTGGCTCTCGCTGATCTCGGCCTTGTAAGCGCCCCGGGCCTCCATCCGGCCATCGTAGAGCCAGAACGGCACATACACGCCCTGGATCTCCTCGATGTGGTTGGACTCTTTGAAGGCTTTGGGGAGGAAGGCTTTGCCCTTATAATACTTCTTCAGGTTCTCGATGGCGGTCTTTTTGTCCATCCGGAAGGGGATGATGTACTCCGGCTTGAGCTTGCCGGAAAGCTGTCCGCCCAGCACGGTGGGGTTGCCGCAGTAGGGGCAGGTGGTGGCAGCTGTTTCGGGGCCGCAGACCAGCTCTGCGCCGCAGGAAGTGCAGGTGCGGCTGCTGAGCTCTCCCGTCTCCATCTCCCCCCAGACAGGGCCGCTGGACGCTGCCTTTTCGGCAGCTTCGGCGGCCTTATCGGCCTGAGCCTGCTTCTCGCCGTAAAGAGCCTCGACCTGTGCTGCATCGTAGGTAGAGCCGCAGTAATCACAGCAGAGCTTTCCGCTGGCGCTGTCGAACCGCAGCGGGCCGGTACAGGCCGGGCATTGGTAATTCGTGGTGTTTTCTGCCATATCTCAGCTCCCCCTTCAGGCTCCGAAAGGCTTGCCGCATTCGGGGCAGAACTTGGGCGGGTCGGCAGGGTCGGCAGGGGTCCAGCCGCAGTTCGGGCACTTGGCCTCCGGGCGGGGCTTACCGCACTCCGAGCAGAATTTTCCGGTATTGTGTGCGCCGCAGCTGCACACCCAGCCTGCTTCGGGGCGGGGCTTGCCGCAGGCGGTGCAGAACTTGCCGGTGTTGCCGGTTTGGCCGCAGGAGCAGCTCCAGCTGCCAGCCGCCGGGGCGGCTGCGGGGGCAGGAGCAGCGGCAGGCTGCTGCTGTGCGCCCATCTGGTAGAGGGCCTGGGCGTTGATGCCGCCGGCGGCAGCGGCCTGATTCATGCCCATAAAGGCCATGGCCGGGCCGGCGGAGGTATTGGAAGCCGCCGCCTGCATCGCCGAAGCCTGTGCGCCCACCATGTGGGCGGCGGCGCGGGTCGGGTCCATAAAGGCGGCGCTGCGCTGCAGCTCCTTGATCATCTGCTCGTCTTCTTCGCTGGCTTTGACGCCGGACACGCCGAGGGAGACGATCTCGATGCCGCGCAGCTTGCTCCACTTGCCGGACAGCTCCTGGTTCAGAGCCTCGGCCAGCTCGGTGGTATGGCCGGGCAGAGCCGAGTAGCGGATGCCCATCTCGCTGATGCGGGCAAAGGCGGGCTGCAATGCGGTCATCATCTCGGTGCGCATCTGGCCTTCCAGCGCGTCACGGGTGTACTCGTTTTCCACATTTCCGCAGACGTTGGTGTAAAACAGGATGGGGTTGACGATGCGGTAGCTGTACTCGCCGAAGCAGCGGATGCTGACGTCGATGTCGATGCCGGCACGCTGGTCCACGACGCGGAACGGCACGGGGCTGGGGGTGCCGTACTTGTTGCCCATCAGCTCCTTGGTGTTGATGTAATAGATGCGCTGGTCGGTGGCAGCCTGACCGCCGAAGCTGAACCGCTTGCCGATCTCAGCAAAGACCTCGTCGATGTTCTTGGCCAGACCCTCGCTCAGCAGAGAGGGCTGGGTGCCGGTGTTATAGGTGTACTCGCCGGCCTCGGCGCAGAGGTCCACCACCTTGCCCTGCTCCACGATGAGGGCGCACTGGCCCTCGGCCACCGCCACGATGGAGCCGTCGGTGATGATGTTCTCGGTGCCGTGGCGGTTGGAAGAGCGCCCGGAAACTTTCTTCTGTCCCTTGACAGCCAGCACCTCCGCCGGGAGAGCACTGCAGTAAAAGTATTCTTTCCACTGGTCGCCCATCACGCCGGATGCTGCGCCCAATGCCGCTTTGACAAGACCCATAAGCCATATCTCCTTTATCTGCCCGTTTTTGCAAATGCGGGCTTTTTTTCAGTATACCACAAAACGCGCCGCGAAAAAAGAAAACCCTTGCATTTTATCCCCGATGGGTGTAGAATACTCCCGACAAACAAATACGGGGGAGCTTGTAGAAGCAGGCTGAGAGGGAGTTCTCGAACTTCGACCCTTAGAAATTGTTTTCGGACAGTTTCTGCACCTGATGCGGATAATGCCGCCGTAGGAAGTCATAACACCGTTTATGGATTTTTACAGGAGACGCCGCAGAAGGCGTCTCCTTTTTGTTTAGAAGCTGTTTTCGTAAGCGGGGTGCGCCGAATGGCGAGGATTTTTGCCCGCAGACAAGGCGGTTTCCCGCAGCAATCCTTGGTGGATTGCAAGGGGAAGCAACGCCGTATGCGAGCAAAAAGACCGCTCAGGCGGTGTGCAACGCTTAGAAAACGGCTTCTCGCGTCACAGGCTGAGGGGGAGCGCCCTGAGTCTGGGGTTTTGTATGCGATGGGAAGCCGTGTTCCGGCGTGAGAGGAGGCCAGTGAGCCTCGACCGCTTCTTCCGTTTCCGGCATCTCTGCGCGGGTGCCGGGTCTGTTCGTGTGCGGGAGCGGCGGTCTGCCCCTGCACTTATTTTTTATTGAAAAGGAGCACTCACTATGAAACACTATTCTGCCAAAAAGCTGGCCCTCGCCGGTATGTTCTGCGCTGTCGCTGTCGTGGGCAGCGTCTTCTCCTTCCCGGTCTTCGGCAGCAAATGCGCCCCTGTGCAGCACATGGTCAACATCCTCTGCGCTGTCCTGCTGGGGCCTTACTACGGCGTGGGCGTGGCTTTCGTTGCCTCCCTGCTGCGCAACCTGCTGGGTCTGGGCAGTCTGATGGCTTTCCCCGGCAGCATGTTCGGCGCACTGCTCTGCGGCATCGTCTTCCACAAGACCCATAAGCTGCTGCCCACCCTCGTGGGCGAGGTGTTCGGCACCTCCATCCTCGGCGGTCTGTGCGCCTACCCCGTCGCCATCCTGCTGATGGGCAAGAGCGCCGGTGACATCGCGTTCTACGCCTACATCGTCCCCTTCCTCGTCTCAACCGCCGGCGGTGCCATCATTGCAGGCGCACTGCTGGCCGCACTTTCCCGTGCAGGCGCACTCCGCGCCATGCAGGCCAGCCTGAACTGATTCGAAGGAGAAGCCATGTTTCGGAACCTCTTTGCCAATGTCCGGGCCAAAAGCCCGCTTGTCCATAACATCACCAACTACGTCACCGTCAACGACTGTGCCAACATCGTCCTCGCCTGCGGGGCGTCCCCCATCATGGCGGATGATGCCGCCGAGGTCGAGGAGATCACCTCGCTGTGTGCCGGGCTGAACCTCAACATCGGCACGTTGAACAGCCGCACCATCCCCTCCATGCTGCTGGCGGGACACACCGCCAACCGGCTGGGCCGTCCTGTCGTGCTGGACCCCGTGGGCGCAGGCGCTTCCCATCTGCGCACCGAAACGGCACTGCGCCTCCTGCGGGAAGTGAAGTTCACAGTCATCCGGGGCAACATCTCCGAGATCCGGACGCTGGCGGCAGGCAGCGGCACCACAAAAGGCGTGGACGCCGACGCCGCCGACAAGGTGACGGACGAGACGCTGGACAAGACCGTGGCATTCGCCAAAGCGTTTGCGGCCCGCACAGGGGCGGTCGTCGCCGTCACCGGTGCCATCGACATCGTGGCCGACGGAGAGCGGGCCTTCTGCATCCGCAACGGCCACCCCATGATGAGCGCCGTCACCGGCACCGGCTGTCAGCTCTCGGCCCTGACGGCGGCATTCTGTGCGGCCAACCCGGACAAGCCTCTGGAAGCCGCTGCCGCGGCGGTCTGCGCCATGGGACTTGCGGGCGAGGCAGCTCACAGCCGCCTTTCCAGGCTGGACGGCAACGCCACCTACCGCAATTACATCATCGACGCGATCTGCAACATGACCCCCCAACAGCTCGAGGAAGGAGCACGCTATGAAATGCGATAAACACACCATGCTTCTCTACGCCGTCACCGACCGGGCGTGGACGGGCCGCGAGACCCTCCGCCAGCAGGTGGAAGACGCGCTGAAAGGCGGCGTCACCTGCGTCCAGCTGCGGGAAAAGGAGCTGGACGACGCGGCATTTTTGCAGGAAGCCATGGAGCTTTCCGCCCTCTGCCGCAGCTATGGCGTACCCTTCATCATCAACGATAACGTCGAGATCGCTATAAAATGCCATGCCGACGGCATCCATGTCGGGCAGGAAGATATGGCCGCCGCAGACGTCCGCGCCAAGGTGGGCCCTGACATGATCATCGGTGTGTCGGCCCATTCCGTCGAGGAAGCACAGCTGGCCGTGGCCCACGGCGCGGACTATCTGGGCGTCGGCGCGGCATTTTCCACCCACACCAAAACCGATGTGGATGTCCTGCCGGAGGGCAGACTGAAAGAGATCTGCGACTCCGTGGATGTGCCGGTCGTGGCCATCGGCGGCATCCATAAAGACAATATCCTCAAACTCAAAGGCTCCGGCGCGGACGGCGTGGCTCTCGTGAGCGCGATCTTCAGCGCCGAGGACATTGAGGCTGAGTGCAAAGAGCTGAAGGCACTGACAGAACAAATCATCTATAGCAATTCAACTTTTTAATGCAACAGCGTTGAATTGCATATCGCAAATATGCTGTTTGAATGTTGCACGAATTTCTTGACTTGCGATAAAGGAGCAAACCCATGAAAACTGCACTTACCATCGCGGGCAGCGATTCCAGCGGCGGCGCCGGCATTCAGGCCGACCTCAAAGCCATGACCATGAACGGCGTCTTCGCCATGAGCGCTGTCACTGCCCTGACGGCCCAGAACACCACCGGCGTATCCGGCATCTTCGAGGTCAGCCCCGAATTTCTGGCCCAGCAGATAGACGCCGTCTTCACCGACATCCGCCCCTGCGCCGTCAAGATCGGCATGGTGTCCTCTGCCCCGCTCATCGAGACGATCGCCGAGCGTCTCCGCTTTTACAAGGCGGAGCACATCGTCGTGGACCCCGTGATGGTAGCCACCTCCGGCTCTGATTTGATTGCATCGGATGCTGTGCGCACTCTGCGCCGGGAGCTGTTCCCTCTGGCCGAGGTCATCACGCCCAACCGGCACGAGGCCGAAGTGCTGTCCGGCCTGCACATCTCGGGCCGTGCCGACATGAGCGCCGCCGCCCGGGCCATCGCCGCCGACTGCGGCTGTGCCGTCCTGCTCAAGGGCGGCCACAGTGACACCGACGCCGACGATCTGCTCACCTTCCCGGATGGCACGGAGATCTGGTTTCCGGGTAAGCGTATCTCAAACCCCAACACCCACGGTACGGGCTGCACTCTGTCCAGCGCCATTGCAGCCAACCTTGCCAAAGGGTTTGCGCTGGAAGAAGCGATCGCCCGGGCCAAGGCTTACCTGACCGACGCGCTGAACGCGCAGCTCGATCTGGGCCGCGGCTCCGGCCCCCTGGACCACACCCTGAGCGGCGTCGGGGTCGAAAACTGGATGCACGGCGTCCCGGACGCTGTTCATAAATAAAGAGAGCGTATTTTCGGAGGATTTTCAAATGCAGACTTACACCACACAGATGGATGCCGCCCGCAAGGGCATCGTCACGCCCCAGATGGAAACGGTGGCCAGGAAGGAGTACCGCACCGTCGAAGAGATCCGTCAGCTGGTCGCTGAGGGCAAGGTCGCCATCCCGGCCAACAAGCACCACGAGTGCCTGAACCCCGAGGGCATCGGCTCCATGCTCCGCACCAAGATCAACGTCAACCTCGGCGTCTCCCGCGACTGCAAGGACTACAACATCGAGATGCAGAAGGTCATGAGCGCCGTCAACATGGGCGCAGAGGCCATCATGGACCTCTCGAGCCACGGCAATACCCAGCCCTTCCGTCAGAAGCTGACCCGCGAATGCCCCGTCATGATCGGCACTGTGCCGGTGTACGACTCGGTCATCCACTACCAGCGCGACCTTGCCACCCTGACGGCACAGGACTTCATCGACGTGGTGCGTCTGCACGCAGAGGACGGCGTGGACTTCGTCACCCTCCACTGCGGCATCACCCGTAAGACCATCGAGCAGATCCGCAAGCATAAGCGGAAGATGAATATCGTCAGCCGCGGCGGCTCGCTGGTGTTTGCATGGATGTGTATGACCGGCAACGAGAACCCCTTCTATGAGCACTTCGACGAGATCCTGGACATCTGCGAAGAACACGACGTCACCATCTCTCTGGGCGATGCCTGCCGCCCCGGCTGCCTCGCCGACGCCACCGACGTCTGCCAGATCGAAGAGCTGGTGCGTCTGGGCGAGCTGACCAAGCGGGCCTGGGCGCACAACGTCCAGGTCATGGTGGAAGGCCCGGGCCATGTGCCTCTGAACCAGGTCGCCGCCAACATGGAGATCCAGAAGACCATCTGCATGGGCGCACCTTTCTACGTCCTCGGCCCCCTCGTCACCGACATCGCCCCCGGCTATGACCACATCACCGCTGCCATCGGCGGCGCTGTCGCGGCCATGAGCGGCGCAGCCTTCCTGTGCTACGTCACCCCTGCCGAGCATCTGGCTCTGCCCAATGTGGACGACGTCAAGCAGGGCATCGTGGCTTCCAAGATCGCCGCCCACGCCGCCGACATCGCCAAGGGCATCCCCCACGCCCGGGACATCGACGACAAGATGGGCGACGCCCGCCGCGTCCTCGACTGGGATGCGCAGTTCGCCTGCGCCCTCGACCCCGAGACGGCAAAGGCCATCCGTGACGCCCGCCTGCCCGAGGACGACCACAGCGACACCTGCTCCATGTGCGGCAAGTTCTGCGCCGTCCGCAGCATGAACAAGGCTCTGGCCGGTGAGTACATCGACATCCTGTAAGATAAGATAAAAAGCCCCCGGATGCGCTGAAAGCAATGCATCCGGGGGCTTTTTTTATACAGTTGCGCCAGCAGGAGTCGAACCTGCGATGGGGGAGTCAAAGTCCCCTGCCTTACCGCTTGGCGATGGCGCATCAGTAGAGAATAGTATAGCATATTTTTCAAAATTCCACAAGCCCGCCGGGTGGTCCCACCCAAATTTTCTGAGCCGGGCAGGCAAATCCCATCCTTGCCGGGGTCTCACCGATATGATATACTTGCACTGTAAAAGTTTTCCTGTTCAGCGCGTGACGCAGAAAGGAGCGGAGCTTATGGTACACCATCTTGTCATCGGCATCCTTTTTCTGGTATGGGGCGCGGCGGACGTCCTCCGCATCGAGCTGCCCGGCATACTGGGCAAGCGGCTGGAATCCGCCAGCGCCGAGGCCCGCCGCCTCTGGCAGAGGCTTCTGGGTGTGCTGGAGCTCATCGTGGGCGGCGGGCAGCTGCTGTTCTACTTTTTCTCCGACAATCAGACCGTCACCAGCATCATCCTCGCGGTGATGATACTCGCCGCCGTCTGCATCCTCGGGCCGTACTACCACTGGCGGAAGCAGGAAAAAGAGAACACACAGGAATGAATCACGGGAGGAAACCGTATGGGGCCTTGGTATTACGAAGTCGTGAGCTTTGACGGCGATTACGTCAACCTGCGCCGCACTGACATCGAGAGCGACGAGCTGAACCCGGTGGCACTGGCACTCCTGCCGCCGGAGATCGACGTGGGCAGCAAGCTCAAGTGCGAATATTTCCAGTACGAGATCATCGGCTGACAAAACGAAGCGCCGCCCGTTCGGGCGGCGTTTCTGCATCTTCTGATAAAGTTATACGCGCTCGGCCACCAGCTGGAAGCCTGCCTTGGTGAGCTCCTGCCGGATCTGCTCGATCTGGGCGTTGTCGCGGGTCTCGAGGGTCAGCTTGAGGAAGCAGCTGGAGATGGGCATATTGGGGTCGGAGCCGTCGTGGAGGACGGACACCACATTGCTGCCGCAGCGGGAGACGATGTCGGCCACCTGCTGCAGCTGGCCGGGCTTGTCTTCCAGCGCGATGGTCAGGTTGGCTTTGCGGCCACTCATGACAAGGCCGCGGGTGATGACGCGGTTGAGGATGTTCACGTCGATGTTGCCGCCGGAGACGAGGCAGACGACCTTCTTGCCCTCAATGGGCAGCTTGTGGAAGAGCGCCGCCGCCACAGGCACTGCGCCTGCACCCTCGGCCACCAGCTTCTGGTTCTCCATCAGGGAGAGGATGGCGGCTGCAGTCTCGTCCTCGGTAACAGTGACGATGTCGTCCACATACTCCTCGCAGAGCTTATAGGTCAGCTCGCCGGGAGTCTTGACCTGAATGCCGTCTGCGAAGGTGGAGACGGCAGAGAGGGTCTGGTATTTGTGCTCGTGAAGAGAGCGGTACATGCTGGGTGCGCCCTCGGCCTGCACGCCGTAGACCTTGACGTCGGGCTTCAGGCTCTTGATGGCGAAGGCCACGCCGGAGATGAGTCCGCCGCCGCCCACAGGCACGATGACGGCGTCCACATCGGGCAGCTGGTCGAGAATTTCGAGGCCGATTGTACCCTGACCGGCGATGACCTGCTCGTCGTCGTAGGGGTGGATGAAGGTCATGCCCGTTTCTTCCTGCAGCTCCACGGCCTTGTCGTGGGCGTCGTCGTAGGTGCCGGGTACGAGGCAGACCTCCGCGCCGAGGTTCTTAGTGTTCTCCACCTTCATGATGGGCGCGCCGTCCGGCATACAGACGATGCTCTTGATACCGCGGCGGGTAGCGGCCAGCGCCACGCCCTGTGCGTGGTTGCCCGCCGAGCAGGCGATGACGCCCTTGTCGCTCTCTTCCTTGGAGAGCTGGCTGATCTTATAATAAGCGCCGCGCACCTTGAAGCTGCCGGTCACCTGCAGGTTCTCGGTCTTGAGGTAGAGCTGGCAGTCCTTGGAGAGCCGGGGTGCCTCGATGAGGTCGGTCTTGCGGGCTACGTCCTTGAGGACAAAGGCGGCGTGGTAGATCTTATCCAGTGTCAGCATATCGTTTTTCCCATCCTATCTCTGTTTATCCATCCCGGCACACGGGCTATTTTTATTGTTAAAGACAGGATTTAGTATAGTTTACATAAATTGATTTGTCAAATGAATCTATTTCACAGTTTAAGGCAGAAAGCGGAATTTGCTGACATTGTATTATAGAAAAAACGCCGCCATTCACCAAACAGTGAACAGCGGCGGGGTATTACCACTTTATCCTATTACGTTCCGGTAAACTCAAATCTCTGCGAGGATAGCGTCACCCATAGCGGTGCAGCCAAGGCAGGTGCAGCCCTCGCTCATGTTGTCGGCGGTGCGCAGGCCCTTGTCCAGCACCTTATTCACCGCGTTCTCGATGGCGTCAGCCTCCTCAGTCATGCCAAAGGAGTAGCGCAGCATCATGGCGGCGGAGAGGATGCAGGCGGTGGGGTTGACGATGTCCTTGCCCGCGATGTCGGGAGCAGAGCCGTGGATGGGCTCATACAGGCCCCGGGTGCCGTCGCCCAGACTGGACGAGGGGATCATGCCGATGGAGCCGGTGATCATGGAGGCCTCGTCGGAGATGATGTCGCCGAACATATTCTCGGTGACGATGACGTCGAACTGGCTGGGGTCCTTCACGACCTGCATGGCGCAGTTGTCCACGAACATCTCGCTGTACTCCACCTCGGGGTACTCAGCCTGCAGGCGGTGCATGACCGCACGCCAGAGGCGGCTGGTATCCAGCACGTTGGCCTTATCCACGCAGCAGAGCTTTCTGCGGCGCTTCATGGCCGTCTCGAAGCCGATGCGGCCAATGCGCTCGATCTCGTGCTCCGCGTAGGGCATGGAGTCCACAGCCTGCTTCTCGCCGTTTTCCAGCGTGTACGTCTCGTGCTTGCCGAAGTAGACGCCGCCGATGAGCTCACGCACGATGATGAAGTCGATGCCCTTGGCCACGATCTCGGGCTTGAGGGGGCTGGCCGGGGCCAGCTGGGGCCAGATCTTGGCCGGGCGGTTGTTGGAGTAGAGGCCCATCCCGGCACGGAGACGGAGCAGACCCTTTTCGGGGCGCTGCTCACCGGGCAGACCCTCCCACTTGGGGCCGCCGACTGCGCCCAGAAGGACGCTGTCGGCCGCGAGGCACTTGTCCAGCTCATGCTGGGGCAGCGGGTCGCCGTACTTGTCGATGGCCTCGCCGCCCATCGCGGCGTCGGTGTAGTGGAAGGTGTGGCCGTACTTTTCGGCCACCTTATCGAGAACGCGGAGGGTCTGCTTCACGATCTCGGGGCTGGAGCAGTCGCCCCAGATGACAGCAATGTTTTTTTCCATGATAATGGGTATCCTTTCTTTTATTGGACAACAGCATCTTTCGTCAGGCTATGTTCTCTTTTGATGTCAAAAGAGAACCAGAAAACCACCAGCGATTTCGACGCGCTGGACCCACGAGAAAGGGGCTGCTCGCCCCTTTCAGACCCCAAAGGGGTTGTCGAAACGGAAAAAAGCTAGCCGCTTCGCTAAACGCTTTTTTCTCGTTTCTCCGATTTACGGCTTCGCCGATGGTGTTACGTCTCTGATAAACTTTACGTCCAGCAAAGAGGCAATGCCGCTTTACTTCTTCGTCAGCGACTTCATCAGGCCGCCGTCGGCGATGATCTTCTGGATGAACAGCGGGAAGGGTTCGGCCTGGAAGGTCTTGCCGGTGGTCTCATCGGTGATGACGCCGGTATCAAAGTTCACGCTGACCGTATCGCCCGCGCTGATGGCGTCCACGGCCTCAGGGCATTCCATGATGGGCAGGCCGATGTTGATGCTGTTGCGATAGAAGATGCGCGCGAAGCTCTTGGCGATGACGACGGAGATTCCGGCGGTCTTGATGGCCAGCGGTGCGTGCTCACGGGAGGAGCCGCAGCCGAAGTTCCAGCCGCCCACCATGATGTCGCCCTCCTTGACGTTGTGGATGAAGTCCTTGTCGATGTCCTCCATGCAGTGGGCGGCAAGCTCCTTGGCATCCTGCGTGTTCAGGTGGCGGGCCGGGATGATGACGTCGGTATCCACGTTATCCGGGTATTTGAAAACAGAACCGTTTGCGTTGTTCATGGGTGACTCTCCTTTTCTCAGACCGTGCGGGGGTCGGTGATGCAGCCGGTCAGTGCGCTGGCGGCAGCGGTAGCGGGCGAAGCCAGATACACCTCGCTCTTGACGTGGCCCATGCGGCCCACGAAGTTGCGGTTGGTGGTGGAGACGCAGCGCTCACCCTCGGCGAGGATGCCCATGTAGCCGCCGAGGCAGGGGCCGCAGGTGGGGGTGGAGACGATGCAGCCCGCGTCGATGAAGGCCGTCGTCCAGCCGCGGAGGATGCACTCCCTGTACACGGCCATGGTGGCGGGGATGATGATGCCGCGCACGCCCTTTGCGATGTGTTTGCCCTTCAGGATGTTGTAAGCGGCTTCCATATCCTCGAGGCGGCCATTGGTGCAGCTGCCGATGACCACCTGGTCGATCTTGATGTCCCTGCCCTCGCTGGCGGGGTGGGTGTTCTCGGGCAGGTGGGGGTAGCTGACGGTGGGCTCGAGGGCAGAGAGGTCGATTTCAATGGTCTTCTCGTACTCGGCGTCCGGGTCGGCCTCATAGAACACCGGCTCGCGCTGGCTGCGGCCCTTGAGATAAGCCTTGGTCACGTCGTCCACGGGGAAGATGCCGTTCTTGGCACCGGCCTCGATGGCCATGTTGCAGATGCTCAGGCGGTCGTCCATGGAGAGGGAAGCGACGCCCGGGCCGGTGAACTCCATCGACTTATACAGCGCGCCATCCACGCCGATCATACCGATGATGTGGAGGATGAGGTCTTTGCCGGAAACTTTCGGCGGCAGCTTGTCGTTCAGCACGAACTTGATGGCGGCAGGCACCTTGAACCATGCCATGCCGGTAGCCATGCCGGCGGCCATATCGGTGGAGCCGACGCCGGTGGAGAATGCGCCCAGTGCGCCGTAAGTACAGGTGTGGCTGTCGGCGCCGATGACGCAGTCACCGGCTGTCACGATGCCTTTTTCGGGCAGCAGAGCGTGCTCGATGCCCATCTGGCCCACATCGTAGAAGTTGAGGATGTCGTACTTGTTGGCGAACTCGCGGCACTGCTTGGACTGGGTCGCGCTCTTGATGTCCTTGTTGGGAACGAAGTGGTCGAGGACGATGGCGATGTGCTCTTTGTCGAACACGCCGTCGAAGCCCGCCTTTTCGAACTCGTTGATGGCGACGGGGGTAGTGATGTCATTGCCCAGCACGATGTCGAGCTTGGCGTTGATGAGCTGGCCTGCCTTGACCTCGGCGAGGCCCGCGTGTGCGGCCAGAATTTTCTGCGTCTGGGTCATTCCCATGATGGTACTCTCCTTTTTATCGTAGCTTGTTCTCTATGGTCAGTCTCTCCTCTATCCAACCTCTCAGCCGCCTGCGGCGACAGCTCCCCTAGTAGGGGAGCCTCTGGCGAAACCGTTTACTTTGCGGGGAATGCCAAGGCCTCCCCTCGATAGGGGAGGTGGCATTGCGAAGCAATGACGGAGAGGTTGTGCAGAGCTGCCCCTTATTTACTCTCTTTATTTATTGTTGATCGCGCTGACCAGTGCATGGATACCGGCCACGATAATATCGGTATCGGTGCCTGCACCCCAGGTGACGACGCCGTCGCCCCACTCGAGGCCGACGTAGGAAGCGGCGCGGGAGGTGGAGCCTTCGTCCAGACTGTGCTCGGAGTAAGTTTCCAGGTGGAAGTCCATGCCGGTGGCGCTCTGGATAGCGTTTGCCACAGCATCCAGACGGCCATTGCCCACCGATGTGACCACCTTGCGCCGGCCGTTCAGATCCAGCGTGACGGTGGCGGTGATGCCGTTGACCTGTGCGAAGTGGGCCTCGACGACAGACAGGGGCTTGGACTTGTTGAGGAAGGTATCCTCGAAGATGTGGAGCACTTCGCCTGCGCTCAGCTCCTTGTGGCTGTGGTCGGACACGTTCTTGACCTTGTAGCCCAGCGCCTCGCGCATCTTGGCGGGCAGGTTGTAGCCGTAGTTCTGCTCCAGCACGAAGCCGATGCCGCCCTTGCCGCTCTGGCTGTTGATGCGGATGACGTCGGCGTCGTAGGTGCGGCCGATGTCGTGGGGGTCCACCGGGATATAGGGGCAGGTCCAGCGGTGGTCGCCCTTCTCCTTGCGGTAGGCCATGCCCTTTGCAATGGCGTCCTGATGGCTGCCCGAGAAGGCGGCGAACACCAGCTGGCCGGCGTAGGGGGTGCGCTCGTAGATGTGCATCCGGGTGACCCGCTCATAGGTGGCGCAGATGGCGGGCATATCGGAGAAGTCCAGCTTCGGGTCTACGCCGTGGCTGTACATATTCATGGCGAGGGTCACAGCGTCCACGTTGCCGGTGCGCTCACCGTTGCCGAAGAGGCAGCACTCCACCCGCTGAGCGCCTGCCAGAACGGCTAGCTCTGCACAGGCGACGCCGGTGCCGCGGTCATTATGCGGGTGGGTGGAGATGATGACGCTGTCGCGGTACTTGAGGTGCTTGTCGCAATACTCGATCTGGTTTGCGTAAACGTGGGGCATGCTCATCTCGACCGTGACCGGCAGGTTGATGATCATGGGGCGGTCGGGGGTGGGCTGCATGATGTCCAGAACCGCGTTGCAGACCTCAACGGCGTAGTCCACCTCGGTGCCGGTGAAGCTCTCGGGGCTGTACTCGAAGAGGAAGTTGCCCTCATACTCCTCGCTCAGCTGCTTGACCAGCTTTGCGCCGTCCATGGCGATCTGCTTGATCTCCTCCTTAGACTTGTGGAACACCTGCTCGCGCTGGGCGACGGAGGTGGAGTTATAGAAGTGGATGACCGCACGGGGTGCGCCCTTGACCGCCTCGAAGGTGCGGCGGATGATGTGGTCGCGGCACTGGGTCAGCACCTGCACGGTGACATCGTCGGGGATCATGTTCTTCTCGATGAGGGTGCGGAGGAACTCGTACTCCGTCTCGCTGGCGGCCGGGAAGCCGACTTCGATCTCCTTGAAGCCAATTTTGACCAGCATCTGGAAGAATTCCAGCTTTTCCTCGAGGCTCATGGGGACGATAAGGGCCTGATTGCCGTCGCGCAGGTCCACGCTGCACCAGGTGGGAGCTTTCTCGATGTGGTCCTTCTTGACCCAGCTGTCATACCCGGCGGGGACCGGGTAATATCCCGGTGCGTACTTGGTAGCGTCCATCATTTTGTTTTCCTCCAGCTTCCTATTGACTTACGTTTTGCACTTCCGGGGAACAGCCTTGCCCTCTCAGGCGCTTCGCGCCAGCTCCCCCAAAGGGGGAGCCAAAAGCCTCTCCCTTTGGGAGAGGTGGCATTGCGAAGCAACGACGGAGAGGGCGAGGCCGTTTCCCACAAACGAAAAGGCTCCCGTCTCTCAAAGGACGAAATCCCCTGAGAGACGAGAGCCTGTAATTTCTGTTACAGGGCACCCGTGGTACCACTCTCTTTGCTGTGCCATAAGCACAGCCGCTCTGCACGATCGGCTTTTTAGGGCGAATCGCTGCCCTTATAACGGTGGGCTTCCGTCAGGGCCTACTGTCTGCTTCAGTCCTGCCGCTCAGGGGCCAGTAACCGAGACCCTCTGCACCGCCTTGCACCATCCGGCGGCTCTCTGCACGCAGAAGAAAATCGTTTTTTCCCCGTCAACGCATTTGCGCTTTGTTCAAAGTGGTCTCATTTTAGCAAAACCCGCCGCCCCTGTCAAGCAGTTTTGCTCACAATTAAAATGAAACGATTTCACATAAATAGCAGCATAAATTTTCAAAATTTGCGGGTGGATCCTTTGCTTTGTTAAGAATCTGCGAAGTTTTTGCAAAGTTCGCCTCGAAACGCTGGTTTCTGAAATGGCGTCGTGGTATGCTGTTTGCAACGTAAGGAGGGACCCCCATGAAAGAAGTCAAGACCCCCAAAAAGCCATTGGCTATTTACTACGCCATTGTATTACTGGTGCTGATGCTGCTCAACTTCGTGCTTGTGCCGTGGATGAGCGAACGGCAGGTAAAAGAAGTGGACTACGGCACCTTCATGTCCATGACCGAGGACAAAGACATCGGCCGGGTGGATGTGGAATCGAACCAGATCATCTTTACCGATAAAGACGAAAAGCAAATTTACAAGACCGGCCTGATGAACGACCCCGACCTGACCCAGCGCCTCTACGACGCGGGGGCCGAGTTTTCCAGCGAGATCGTCGAGCAGGCTTCGCCCCTGATGAGCTTTCTGCTGAGCTTTGTGCTGCCCATCGTCCTCTTCGTCTGGCTGGGCAATCTCATGAACAAAAAGCTCATAGAAAAGGCCGGCGGCGCGAACTCGATGATGTTCGGCGGCGTGGGCAAGTCCAACGCCAAGGTCTACGTCCAGTCCACCCACGGCATCCGCTTTGCGGATGTGGCCGGCGAGGATGAGGCCAAAGAGAACTTGCAGGAGATCGTAGATTATCTGCACGACCCCAAGAAATACGAAGAGATCGGCGCCTCGATGCCCAAGGGCATCCTGCTCGTCGGCCCTCCGGGTACCGGCAAGACCATGCTGGCAAAGGCTGTGGCGGGTGAATCCAACGTGCCGTTCTTCTCCATCTCCGGCTCGGAGTTCGTGGAGATGTTCGTGGGCATGGGCGCCTCCAAAGTCCGCGATCTGTTCAAGCAGGCCAAGGAAAAAGCCCCCTGCATCGTCTTCATCGACGAGATAGACGCCATCGGCCAGAAGCGCAACAGCGGCCAGCTGGGCGGCAACGACGAGCGTGAGCAGACCCTGAACCAGCTGCTCACCGAGATGGACGGCTTCGAGGGCAACAGCGGCGTCATCATCCTCGCGGCCACCAACCGTCCGGATTCCCTTGACCCGGCTCTGACCCGTCCCGGCCGCTTTGACCGCCGTGTTCCTGTGGAGCTGCCCGACCTCAAGGGCCGCGAAGAGATTCTGAAGGTCCACGCCAGGAAAGTCGCTCTTGCCCCCGGCATCGACTTCAACACCGTGGCCCGGATGGCCTCCGGTGCCTCCGGCGCAGAGCTGGCCAACATCGTCAACGAAGCCGCCCTGCGGGCTGTGCGCGCCGGCCGCAAGTCGGTCACGGAAGCAGACCTTGAGGAGAGCATCGAGGTGGTCATTGCCGGCTACCAGAAGAAGAATTCCATCCTCACCGACAAGGAAAAGTGCATCGTAGCCTACCATGAGATCGGCCACGCACTGGTGGCGGCGCTTCAGAATCACTCCGCACCCGTGCAGAAGATCACCATCATCCCCCGCACCTCGGGCGCACTGGGCTACACCATGCAGGTCGAAGAAGGCAACCACTACCTGATGACCAAGGAAGAGCTGGAAAATAAGATCGCCACCCTCACCGGCGGACGTGCCGCCGAGGAAGTGGTATTCGGCTCCATCACCACCGGCGCGTCCAACGACATCGAGCAGGCCACCAAGCTTGCCCGCGCCATGCTCACCCGTTACGGCATGAGCAAAGAGTTCGACATGGTGGCCCTGGAGACGGTGAACAACCAGTATCTGGGCGGCGACACCTCTCTGGCCTGCTCGGCCCAGACCCAGCGGGAGATCGACCAGCGGGTCGTGGACTTGGTAAAGGCCCAGCACGAAAAGGCCGTCAAGATCCTCACCGACAACCGCGCAAAGCTCGACGAGCTGGCGAAGTACCTTTATGAAAAGGAGACCATCACCGGCGACGAGTTCATGGCTATCCTTGAGGAAAAAGATCCCAGCGAAAATTAAAATAGGCTCTCTGCAATAATCCAGCCGCCGTATCCGTATTCATTACAGATACGGCGGTTTTCTGATACGCCGTACCGCTGATAAAAGCATTTGGGATAAACCTCTCCGTCAGCGCATCAGCGCTGACGGAGAGGTTGACTCCCTACAACTACAGGAGGATACTACTATGAGACTGCTGAACAAGAACACTGCCCGCCGCGCTGCCGCTGCTGCCGCTCTGCTGACTATGACCGCCGCCATGAGCGTGGGTGCCTTTGCCGCCGACGCCGAGGACACGACCGTTGCCGGTTATCTGCCCCCTCAGTCGTCCGAGGTCATGGTTCAGGGTGACATCGCTCTCCACTCTGACGTTCCGGTGGGGGAGGTAGACCCCAACTACGGCGGCTACGCTTCCCCGGTGGAGAACCCCATTCAGGGCAACGTGATGATGATCTCCGACGAGACTCCCCTGCCCTCTGACACGCCGGTGGAGAAGAGCGAAGCCCGCTACACCGTCAAGGGCCTGCTGGGCAAGCAGGTGCTCTACACCGCCCGTCAGGAGGGCCGCGTGCTGACGCTGGACGCCCCCGATGACAACGCCACCTTCCGCACCACCATCCTCGACATGCAGACCCTGATGAATCAGGGCGTAAGCACGCTGGTGCTCAAGACCGGCAAGACTTCCACCACCCTGAACCTGACTCTGCTGTGCCAGGGCCAGAAGCCCGGCACCCGGGTCACTCTGCGCCACCTCGGCAGCAGCGCTCACCTCACCGTGGGCTTCCGCGGCCGCCGCGACCTCATCGTTGGCCGCTGATGCCCCCTCCCCTGCTTTTTGCCTGTATCATAGCTGCATCGCAAAGGACGCCGCCCCAGCCGGGACGGCGTCTTTTTTTTCGTCAAAGTGCCAAAAAACTCAGACGGCAAGCTGTGACACCTGCCAAAAATATGCCGATTTGCGAAATTCTATTGCAAATATGGGGGGGGGTATAATTCATTTAGAGCTCCCGCAGGGTGCGAGAGCCGACTAACGATACAGGAGGAAGCAATATGATGTGGGCCAAAAAAATTGCCGCCGGTGTTCTGGCTGCAGCACTGTCTCTGACGCTGTTGACTGGATGCAGCGGAGGGGGACGCAGCGGGAGCGTGATCAGTGAGGGGGAGACCATCTCCTTCGATACCAGTGCAAGCTATCGGCTTGTTCAGTATACCGGAAACATTTATCTGGCTCGTGAGCTGGAATGCACCAACGAAAAGGATGGCACAAAAATCTATGCCGGGCAGGCAAACAAGGCCCGCTGCTTTGCAGGCACCCACGAGGCGATCACTATGGATGTAAGAGCCGTATCCGACAATCCGAATATGGGAACAGACGCAGACGGCAACGTGATCCAACCGGGCCTTTACACGGTGAATTATAAAAATAAGACCTACAAAGAGGGCGGCACCTTCGGCAGCGTGGAAAAAGTGCTGGCCGCTACGATCTTCTGCAACCGTGAGAAGGAGGATGGGACCCTGAAGGAGGTGCGTGCGGCCACCGGCACCAAAAACAAGCAGGAGTATTATGTCGAGCTGCTGAAGTTTGATTTTGGCACGGCGGCGGTGTTCTACACCAAGGATCACTGGCTAGCGCACAAGCCCGAGGAGACCGACCCTGCGGCGCTCAAGTATATCGAGGTATACCTCCCCGGTGAAACGACTGCAAGAGCCTCCTTTGAAGTCAAAGCGGTGCCCTTCTATGGTTCTTATGAAGAAACTCCGCACAGCGGCGTGACAGAGCTTCATAAGGTCACAGAGTGAGCTTTTTATAAAGAATAGAACCATCCATTTCCGCTTCCGCCCCGGGCGTTCCGCATCGCCCGGGGCGGTTTTTGTTTGCAGCGCAGGCAAAAAGCCCTCTGCCGGCAGGATGCGGCAGAGGGCTTTGGGTGTCGTCAGATATTCTATGCGTCGTCGGAGCCGCTCTGCTCCGATGCATAGAGCACCATCAGGTGGTTTGCGGATGCTTCGAGCTGGCTCTTGGCCTGACGGAGGTTCGCTTCCTCCGTCTCGTTCATCTTCTCGGGCTTATCCTTCCGCAGGCAGCGGCGGAGGTTGGCCACATCGGCCTTGATGCGGTTCTTCTCCTCCTTGTCCAGCTCCTTCTTGCACTTGGAGAGGGCCTCGTCCACCTTGTAGGCCAGCACCTCGGCCTGATTGTGGAGGTCAAGCCGCTCTTTGCGGCGGCTGTCCTCGGCCTCGTAGGCGGCCGCGTCGGCCATGGCGCGCTGGATCTCATTCTCCGAGAGGTTCGTGCTGCCGGTGATGGTGATGTTCTGCTCCCGGCCGGTGCCGAGGTCTTTGGCCGAGACCTTGACGACGCCGTTGACGTCGATGTCAAAGGTGACTTCGATCTGGGGCTTGGACGAGAAGCTGGCCCGGATGCCGTTCAGCTTGAACTTGCCGAGGCTCTTATTGTCGCGGGCGAAATGCCGCTCACCCTGCAGGACGTTGATCTCCACACTGGTCTGCATGGGGCGGGCCGTGGTGAATATCTGGCTCTTGCGGGTGGGTATCATGCTGTTGCGGGTGATGAGGGGGGTCGCCACGCCGCCCAGTGTCTCGATGGAGAGGGTCAGCGGGGTGACGTCCATCAGCACAAGGCCCTGCGCCGCCGCACCGGAAGCGCCGGCCAGCTTGCCGCCGCCCTGCAGCAGACCGCCCTGCACAGCGGCACCCATGGCCACGCACTCGTCGGGGTTGAGGCTGTGGCTCGGCTCACAGCCCAGCAGCTCCTTCACCTGACGCTCGACGGCAGGCATCCGGGTGCTGCCGCCCACGAGAAGGACTTTGCCCAGCTGCGAGGCCGAGATGCCGGCATCCCGCAGTGCGTTCTGCACCGGGGCCACCGTCCGTGCCAGCAGGTCGCCGGTCATCATCTCGAACTGGGGGCGGGAGATGGTCAGATCCAGGTGGTGGGGGCCGTCCTTGCCCACCGCGATGAAGGGCAGATTGAGCTGGGCCGAGAGGGCGCTGGACAGCTCTTTCTTGGCCTTTTCGGCCTCTTCTTTCAGGCGTCCCATGGCGGCGGGGTCGCGGGAGAGGTCGATGCGGTCCGATTTCTTGAACTCTGCCACGGCGTATTCCACGATGCGCTGGTCGAAGTCGTCGCCGCCGAGGCGGGTATCGCCGCCGGTGGCCAGCACCGTGAAAGTGCCGTCTTCAATCTCGATGATGGAGACGTCGAAGGTGCCGCCGCCGAGGTCGTAGACCAGGATCTTCTGGGGCGCTTCGTTGTCAAGGCCGTAGGCCACGGCGGCGGCGGTAGGCTCATTGATGATGCGCAGGACGTTCAGGCCCGCGATGCGGCCCGCGTCCTGGGTGGCCTTACGCTGGCTGTCGTCAAAGTAAGCGGGGACGGTGATGACAGCCTCTGTCACCGGCTCACCCAGGTAGCTCTCGGCGTCGCGGCGTATCTTGGTCAGGATCATGGCGCTGATCTCCTGCGGAGTCAGGTCTTTGCCGTCGATGTGGACGCGGTAGTCGCTGCCCATATGCCGCTTGATGCTGGACACCGTCCGGCCGGAGTTGGTGGCAAGCTGGCGCTTTGCCGCGCCGCCCACCAGACGCTCGCCGTCTTTGGTGAACGCCACCACGCTGGGGGTGGTGCGCTCTCCCTCTGCGTTGGTGATGACGACGGGCTTGCCGCCCTCCACCACTGCCACGCAGCTGTTCGTGGTGCCAAGGTCAATACCGATCACTCTGCTCATTCTGGTCGTCCTCTCTGCTTTTGCGACGCGCATATTTTTCCTTCAATATCATATCGGTTCCGTATGACGATTTCTTAGAGCATTTGTAAAGATTTTGTGTTTCCGCTCATTCTCTCTCGAGCAGCTGGCGGATGACGGCCTCCGTCTCGTCCAGCCAGCTCTGGGCCGTCTCGTCCCCCTCTTTTTTGCGGACGAGGAAGCCCTGCTTCGCCTCAGCCAGCTGAGCCAGCGCCTTTTTGCGGGAGATGTACCGGGTCTCATACTGGGCCACCCGCAGGCAGACCTGCGGCATATAGGCGATGTCGGGGGTGGAGGCGCAGAGCTTCTGGGCCTTGCGGTAGGCCCGCAGGGCCGCGCCGGCCCCTTTTCCCTGCACCATGGCATCGTCGCCCAGCGCCACCCATGCGGCCACATCGCCGGCGTCGGCGGCTTTTTTCCAGAACTTGCGGGCCTGTGCGGGGCTCTTGCGGCAGCCCCGGCCCTCGTAGAGCATCTCGCCCATCATGGCAAGGCCCTCGGCGCAGCCCTCTTCGGCAGAGAGCTGATAATAACGCATCGCGTCGTCCCAGCGTTCCTCGGCCATGGCATGGTTGCCGGCCCGCAGCTCCGCTTCGCCCGGCTCATCGGTGTCGTGGCTGGCGTGGAGCAGACCGTTCAAAAGCGAGCAGTCCAGCGTGGCAGAGCTGGTCCACGGGTCGATGACCACGCCGTCGATGCTGTCCGAGTCCAGCGCCATCTGCATGGCGGAAGCCAGAAGCCGTTCCGCCATGGGGCGGCTGGCCGTGCCTTTATCGGCCTCTGCCATCTTCACGGAGGTGAACACCGGCAGGTAGCACCGGCCCTTCTGGGTGCGCAGGGTCCAGGGCTGCAGGTCTTTCGCTTTCTCCGCCGGGACAGGATGCTCCGCCCACGGGGCGGCCCCGTCCGGCTGGTCGGACGCCGCTTCCAGCGGCACCAGGACCCTGGTGTCCAGCTCGAGGGCATAGTTGATGGCGTTCATCAGCGCCCAGAAGCCCTCCTCGTTCTGGCCCTTATAGAGCGCTGCCACAGCCCGCTCTATCGCCGGGCAGCCCGTACCCAGCGGCCCGTATTCCGGCAGCTTTTTGCGGTCTGCCGCGCCCACCGGGCGCAGCCGCAGCCGTGCCGCACCATCTTTTGCCATTGCATCCACCATTCTTTCCGTTGAGATTCCCTTCCAGTATAGCAGGATTTTCCGGTTTTCTCAATCTCCGGAGCCGAAATCTGCTTCCAGAGCCGGTTTTCTTCGGCAAAAACATAGCATTCCTGCTGGGAGTGCGTTATAATAAGGAGCGTCTCGACTAAATGTATTAAAGAAAGGGAGTATCGAGCCTTGAACAAAATGCTTCGCTATCTCAGCGATTACAAGCGCGAGAGCGTGCTTGCACCGCTTTTCAAGATGCTGGAAGCTACGTTTGACCTGTTCGTGCCGCTTGTGATGGCCGACATCGTCAACGTGGGTATCGCGGCCCACGATTTCCACTACATCCTCGTGTGGTGCGGCATCCTGCTGCTTCTGGCCATCGTCGGCCTCGCGTGCAGCCTGACGGCCCAATACTTCTCGGCCAAAGCCGCCGTGGGTTACTCCACCGGTCTGCGTCATGCGCTGTTTGAGCACATCCAGACGCTGAGCTTTTCCGAGATGGACACCATGGGCACCAGCACCCTCATCACCCGGATGACCAGCGACGTCAATCAGGTCCAGAGCGGATTGAACCTCTTCCTCCGTCTGTTCCTGCGCAGCCCCTTCGTGGTGATTGGCGCCATGATCATGGCCTTTACGGTCAACTTCCGCGCCGCCCTCATCTTCGTGGTGGCGATCCCGCTGCTGAGCGTCGTGGTCTTCGGCGTCATGGTCATCACCCGTCCGCTCTATAAGTCGGTGCAGACCCGCCTCGACCGGGTCCTTGGCCTCACCCGCGAGAACCTGACCGGCGTGCGCGTCGTCCGCGCCTTCGACAAGGAAAAGAGCGAGGTGGACCGCTTCGAGGACGCCAATGAGCTGCTGACCAAAATGCAGCTCCATGTCGGCCACATCTCCGCCCTGATGAACCCGCTGACCTACGTTATCATCAACCTTGCCATCGTGGCGCTGCTGTATGTAGGCAGCATCGAGATAAGCATCGGCGGCATGGCCTCCGGCGACGTCATCGCGCTGGTCAACTATATGAACCAGATCCTGGTCGAGCTGGTCAAGCTGGCCAACCTCATCGTTCAGGTGAGCAAGGCTCTGGCCTGTGCAGGCCGTGTGCAGGCGGTTCTGGACACAAAGCCCGGCATGGAGTTCCCGGCCCAGCTCACCGGCAATGTTCCGGCGGAAAAGGCCGGCGACGCCGTCCGCTTCGACCATGTGAGCCTGACCTACAAGGGCGCAGGCGCACCCAGCCTCTCTGACATCAGCTTCACCGCCAGGCGCGGCCAGACCATCGGCGTCATCGGCGGCACCGGCAGCGGCAAATCCAGCCTCATCAGCCTCATCCCCCGCTTCTACGACGCCACCGAGGGCAGTGTGGAGATCATGGGCCGACCGGTCCGGCAGTACCCCCGCGCCGACCTGCGCGGCAAGGTGGCCGTGGTCATGCAGAAGGCCCAGCTCTTCGGCGGCACCATCCGCTCGAACCTGCTCTGGGGCAGCCAGAATGCCTCTGACGCCGACCTCTGGGCTGCGCTGGAAACGGCACAGGCCGCGGAGTTCGTGAAAGCCAAGCCCCTCGGCCTCGACGAGCCGGTGGAGCAGGGCGGACGCAACCTCTCCGGCGGTCAGAAGCAGCGTCTGACCATCGCCCGCGCCCTCGTAGGCAAGCCGGACATCCTCATCCTCGACGACAGCGCCAGCGCACTGGACTACGCCACCGACGCGGCCCTGCGCAAGGCTCTGGCTGCTCTGCCGGGCGATCTGACCGTCTTCATCGTCAGCCAGCGCGCCGCCAGCCTGCAGCACGCCGACCAGATCATCGTGCTGGACGATGGCCGCATGGTGGGCCTTGGCCGTCACGCCGAGCTGCTGGAAAGCTGCCCGGTCTACAAGGAGATTTACGAGAGCCAGTTCAAGAAAGGGGATGCGCAGAAATGAGTGCAAAAGCAAAAAGCAAGCTGACCCCTGAACAGCAGAAGGCCACCATGACCCGGGTGCTGCAGAAGATCAAGCCCTACGGCTTCTTCGTGGTGTGCAGCCTCATCGTGGCCGCTGTGAGCGTGGCGGCTCAGCTGTATATCCCCATCCTCTGCGGCAGCGCCATCGACATGATGCTGGGCAAAGGTGCCGTGGACTTCGCGGGCGTGCTGCGCATCATCTACGAGATCGTCGTGGTGGCGGTTGTCGCCGCCTTTGCGCAGTGGCTGCTGAGCGTCTGCAACAACCGCATCACCTTCGCAGTCAGCCGTGACCTGCGCAACGCCGCCATGCGGAAGATCCAGACCCTTCCCCTCTCTTACCTCGACAGCCATCCTTCCGGCGACATCGTGAGCCGGATGGTGGCCGACGTGGATACCTTCGCCGACGGCCTGCTGATGGGCTTCACCCAGCTGTTCTCGGGTGTGCTGACCATCCTCGGCACCCTGCTCTTCATGCTGCAGCAGAATGTCCCCATCACGCTGGTGGTGGTCTGCATCACCCCGCTGAGCCTCGTGGTGGCCAGCTTCCTCGCAAAGCGCAGCTACAAGTATTTCCAGAGCCAGAGCACCGTGCGCGGCGAGCAGACTGCCCTTGTCAACGAGATGATAGAGGGTCAGAAGGTCGTGCAGGCCTTCGGCCACGAGGCCCAGAGCCTCGAGGCTTTTGACGAGGTGAATGGCCGACTGCAGAACGTGAGCCTGAAGGCCATCTTCTTCTCCAGCATGACCAACCCCGCCACCCGCTTCGTCAACAACATCGTCTACGCAGGCGTCGGCCTCGTGGGCGCAGTCTATGCCGTAGCCGGAGGCATCACCATCGGCCAGCTGAGCATCTTCCTGAACTACGCCAACCAGTACACCAAGCCCTTCAACGAAATTTCCGGCGTCGTGACCGAGCTGCAGAACGCTCTGGCCTGCGCGGCCCGCGTGTTCGAGCTGCTGGACGCCGAAGACCAGACCCCCGAAGCGGAGAACGCCGCAAAGCTCGTGCCGGACGGCCGCGTCCAGATCGAGGACGTCTCCTTCCGCTATCTGCCCGACCGCCCGCTCATCGAGGGCCTGTCTCTGGACGTCAAGCCCGGCCAGCGCATCGCCATCGTCGGCCCCACCGGCTGCGGCAAGACCACCCTCATCAATCTGCTCATGCGGTTCTATGATGTCAACGGCGGCTCCATCAAAGTCTCCGGCACCGACATCCGGGACGTGACCCGCGCCTCCCTGCGCGGCAGCTACGGCATGGTGCTGCAGGATACCTGGCTCCGGGCCGGCACCGTGCGGGAGAACATCGCCTACGGCAAGCCGGACGCCTCCCTCGACGAGGTGGTGGCCGCGGCCAAGGCAGCCCACGCCGACAGCTTCATCCGCCGCCTGCCCGAGGGCTACGACACCGTCATCGCCGAGGACGGCGGCAACATCAGCCAGGGCCAGAAGCAGCTGCTCTGCATCGCCCGCGTGATGCTCTGTCTGCCCCCGATGCTGATCCTGGACGAGGCCACTTCCTCCATCGACACCCGCACCGAGGTGCGTATCCAGGCAGCCTTTGCCCGGATGATGCAGGGCCGCACCAGCTTCATCGTGGCGCACCGCCTTTCCACCATCCGGGAGGCCGACGTCATCCTCGTGATGAAGGACGGCCACATCGTGGAGCAGGGCGGCCACGATACCCTGCTGGCGCAGGGCGGCTTCTACGCCAAGCTCTACAACAGCCAATTCGAGGGCGTGGAGACCTAACGCTTCAGCTTATAGCGATTCAACTTTTCAACGCGGCAGCGGTGGATTGCATATCGCAAAGATGCCGTTTGAATGCTGCACTAATTTCTTGGCTTGCGATAAAATTTGCGATAAACGATTTTGGGAAGGAATATAATCGTGTCGAAAGATGAATATTTGATTGCAGATCCACCCCTTAAAGCGCTGACTGTTTTTGCGATGCCGATGATCCTTGGCAGCTTTTTTCAACAAGTATACAATATGGCCGATTCCATAATCGTCGGTCAATTTGTCGGCTCCTCGGCACTTGCGGCTGTTGGTGCTTGTGCTGCACTGACCAATGTTTTTATTTGTGTGGCGCTTGGTGCCGGTGTGGGCGCAGGTGTGCTTGTAAGCCGCTGTTTTGGTGCAAAAAATTATGGTAGAATGAAAACCATTGTGTCAACGTCCCTGATCAGCTTTTTGAGCTTAAGCGTTGTCCTTGGTGTCTTTGGCTTCTGCTTTTCCCATTTCATGATGAGCGGATTACAGACCCCTGCCGATATATTGGAAGAAGCAGTATTGTATCTGCGTGTCTACTTTGTGGGATTCCCGTTTCTCTTCATGTACAACATTCTTTCCACCATGTTCACTTCCATCGGTGAATCCAAAATTCCGTTGGGACTGCTGATATTCTCATCTATCCTGAATATTTTTATGGATCTCTGGATGGTGGCCGGTCTTGGTCTGGGGGTGTTTGGCGCAGCCCTTGCGACCTTGATCGCACAAGGAATTTCTGCCGTGTTTTCGTTTTTGATCTTTCTGTCTCGGACGCGGCAATACAAGAGCTCCTTTAGCAGGTTCGACCGGCAGGAGCTGTATTCCATGCTTCGCATTGCGGTACCATCGGTTTTGCAGCAGTCCACAGTGTCTATCGGTATGATGATCGTGCAGGCAGTGGTAAATCCCTTCGGCACACAGGCACTTGCCGGGTATGCGGCAACGATGCGGGTAGAAAATGTTTTTTCGCTGATCTTCGTATCCATCGGCAATGCAGTTTCGCCATTTGTATCCCAGAATCTTGGCGCAAAGAAAATTGAGCGTATCAAAAAAGGTTATCATGCTGCACTGGTGTTGGATCTATGCTTTGCGGTTCTTGCTTTCGTGGTCATTGAAACACTGCACACACAGATCTCCTCGTTGTTCTTGGGAAAAGACGGAACCGCGTTGGCCTATCAGGTGTCCGGTGATTATATGAGATGGCTTGGTTACTTTTTCATCTTCATGGGCATCAAGATGGCAACCGATGGCGTTCTTCGCGGACTTGGAATCATGCGGCCGTTTCTTATTGCAAATATGGTAAACCTTGCGATCCGCTTGTCTGTTGCTTTGATTTGTGCACCGCGTTTTGGCATTGCTTTTGTTTGGCTTGCAGTCCCGGCAGGTTGGCTTGCAAACTTCCTTATTTCCTATGCGGCGCTCAGAAGATCACCGTTTCTGTTGTAGTTGGTCCATTGCAGTTTCAGCTTACAACAAAAAATGAGATAGGCCGCCCCTTTCGGGGAAGTCTATCTCATTTTTTTCGTTGGGGCTATTTTGCAACAGCCCCATTTTTGTTTGCTCTGTTTTATTTTTTTACCTGTTTTCGGCTTTCAGCACCGTTGCCTCAGCAGGCGGCGGTGTGAGGGTGGAGTGGGCCAGGATAAAGGCAGCGGCGCGGCTGGATGCGATGCGCTGGGCGGCGCGGCGGCGGTCGTTGGAAGCGAAGGTGTGCTCCCCGTCCCGCTTTGCTTCCCAGTGGGCAAGCTCGTCGTCCACCTCGGCTTCCGTCGGCCAAAGCCCTTCTTTCTGCGCCACCAGCAGCAGACCCATCCGGCTGCGCAGCTTGCGCTCGGCCTCGGCATGGAGCCAGGCTCGGAATTCTTCCACCGTCTGGCCCTGCACCTTTAAGTACTGGTCGAAATTGACGCCGTTGACCTGCATCCGCAGATTGAACTGGCGCTGCTCGGCAAAGTAGTTGCCGGCCACCAGCTGCTTGGGCAGCGGGCCGGTGACGTGTGTACCCAGCTGGGCGATGAGGGCCTGTTCGGCCACGGCGCGGGCCTGCTGGCAGCGCTGGGCGTAGATGTCCTGCGTCACTTTGGCGCGGAGGGCGCGCTTGCCCTCGGCGTCGGCGGCGCGGTCTTCGTCACCGTGGCGGCGGTTTATTTCAAGCTCGATGGTCAGCTCCCGGATGGGCCGGGGCTGGACGGGCTGGGTAAAGCCGGTGTACTCTCCCAGTTCCAGCGGCGGCAGGCAGAAGAACTGCGCCCCCGCCCGGAAGCCCTCGGCCCGGTTGAGCGCCAGAAGTTCAAAATCCGGGTCGGTGACGGGCTGCAGATCGTTTTCTTTCATCAGCTGAGCGAACAGAGGCGAGAAACCCTCCAGAATCGCCCGATTGACCGCCGCCGTCAGCAGGTCGTCCTCGTCCTGCGGGGCGTCCGGGGCCGCCTTTTCGGCCTGCACCGCCGCTTCCAGCTCTTCTGCTGCGGCGGAAAAGACCACCCGGCAGTCACCGGGTTCTGCCATGCCAAAATGCTCGAGTTTCATTTTCTTCTCCCCCTCTCAGCGGACGATGCCGGCCATCAGCACCAGCAGCACGATGCCCAGCACCACATACAGCACCTCTGCACCCAGGACGGACTTGTCGCCCTCGACGTACATCTCGGCGGGGTCGTCGGGGTTATAATAAAGGGTGACGACAGCCCCCTGTGCAAGCTCTCTGCCCTTGGCAGACTTGGGGTAATGGAGGCGGTGGGTGCCGCCAGCAGTGGTGAACTCCAACAGGTAGGCTTTGCCGTCCCGGCTCTGGACGGTGCCTGCCACAGCGGCGTCGACCTTTTCGCCCCTGGTCATGAGCTTGCGGCGTCTCGACCAGCTCCGCCATGCCATGTAGAACATGATGCCTGCACCGATGAGAAAGATAATGATGTTGAACATTCGCAGTTTCCTTCTTCCGTAAATAGTCCCGCCGGGCCGCTGCCCCGCAGGGGCAATATTTATTGTATCATACTCCGCCGGATTTTTCGCCCCATTCGGCCTATACGGAATGCAACAATTTTCGCAAAAAAATTTGTCGTACTATTTTTGCAGAAAACGCTTGACTTTCTTTGCACCTGTGGTATAATAAATATCGTTCCGAGCTGAACGGCGGCGAACAAAACAGAATATGCGGATATGGCGGAATTGGCAGACGCGTTAGATTCAGGTTCTAATCGGGGCAACTCGGTGGAGGTTCAAGTCCTCTTATCCGCACTCTTGAACGACAGCTTTCAAAAAGGCTGTCGTTTTTCTTTTACCCGTAGTCCTTTTGGAAACTTTCTATTAGCGGATAAGAGGACTTGAACAGCAACAGCGACGACCGCAGCCTGCGGCTGAAACAGGGAGGAGCTGTTGGGGCCGCGTTCTGATTTTTCAAAGCCCTGCCAAGGGGCTGCAGAAGAATCAGTAAACGCAACCCGTCAGGAGGTGCGCAGCGGATAAGAGGACTTGACTCTTTCCGTTCAAAGGCAGGGCTTTGCGAAACGCCAGATCCACCCATCAAACAGAACCCCCTGCCCCAATGGGCAGAGAAAGGACCCCCCATGCAGATAAACGACCTCTTCGGCGCAGCAGCCGCCTTTGAAACCGTACGGATGCCGGACGGCACGGAAGCGGCCATTCCAACAGAACACGCCGCAGTTCTCTATGTAAATGAACAGCCGGCCTTCCGGGTGGTATGCACGCCCCAGCTTCTGCCGCAGCTGGCGCTGGGGCGGCTGCTGACCGAAGGATGGATCGCCTCCGCAGAGGAAGTGGAACAAATTGCCGTCTGCGCGGAAGGCTTGAAAGTCAATATCTACCTGAACCACCCGCTGACGGCCCGCCGCGCGGCGGCACAGGAGGTTTCCAGCTGCTGCACCGACAATGTCGCGCTGGGCAGTCCGGTGGAAGTGCAGCCGCTGCGCGCGGTGCCGCATCTGGACCTGCAGCCGGAGTGGGTGGACGCCCTCGCCGCCGCCATGAGCGCGGGCCTGCCGCTTTATCAGGCCACCCATGCGGTCCACAGCTGCTTTGTGCTGCACGAGGGCCGCATCCTCTGTGCCTGCGAGGACATCGGGCGCCACAATGCGCTGGACAAGGCCGTGGGCAGCATGCTTCTGGCCGGTGTCCCCCTCAGCGAATGCGTGCTCTACACCAGCGGCCGCGTACCGATGGATATGGTGCGCAAAGCCATCCGGGCCGGCGTTTCGGCACTGGTCAGCAAGACCATGCCCACCGTCCAGTCGCTGGAGCTGGCCGCAGAATACGGCCTGCAATTCGTGTGCGGCCGGAAACACCCCTTAACTTTGAAGGAACATACAAAATAAAAGTTACAAAGCAAAGAAAGCTTACAGTTTGCGTTGACTTACTTCCAGTCTGAGTGATAATATATTAACGAAGAGACCGCTCCGCTGTTGCAGCAGCTGGGGCGGCCTTAACTGTTGTCCGGGGAAACCCGGGCAGAAAAAAACAGGCAGGTGATAACATGAAGCAGGCAACCAACCCGTTTGCGCCCGTTCCGCTGTGGCGCAAGCGGCTGCCGGGCTACGCAGCCATGGGTGCTGCGACAGTCGCAATGGCGGTAGGTCTTATCGCAATGCAGTACGCGCGCACCACGGTTGCAGGTACCCTGCTGCCGGTGTCGGAGGCGGATGCAGCCGCCTACGGCATCAGCGCAGTGTACCAGCTCGACAACGGCAGCTATCGCGTGGAGGGCTCTCAGAAGGGCTTCCAGAGCGATGTGCAGGCTGCCGTGACCCTTGACGCCGAGGGCAATGTTTCCGCTGTCGAGATCCTCTCGCAGGCAGAGACGGACAGCCTCGGCGGCCAGTGTGTCAACCCGGAGTTCACGTCCCAGTATCAGGGCGCAGCTCCCTTTACGCTGGCAGGCAAAAGCTATACCGTGACCGACCCGGCCACCGGCGCAGCCTACGCTTCCGCCGATGCATCCAGCGAGGCTTCTGCTGCGGAGGATTTTGACCCCGCGCAGTGGAACGTGTCCGACACCTCTCCCGAGGCCGAGGCCACCCGCAGGATGTACGCAGCAGGTCTGACCCTCTCGGCACTGAACGGCGAGCCTCTGGCTGATGAGCTGGCCCCGCCGCTGGATTCCAGCGCCGAGGCTGTGGCACGCCGCAAGCTCTACGCCGCCGGTCTGAGCAAGAGTGCGCAGGACGGTGAGGAGCAGGCTCTGCCCTATGCGGACTGGTCCGCAGAAAAGCAGGCCGCTTATCGGCTGGCGCAGGCCGAACTGACCACCGGGCAGACCAGTGCCGGCGCTGTCAGCGCAGACCTGACCGAGGCGGACGCCCTTTCCGGCGCGACCATCACCTCGACCGCCGTCACCAACATCGTCAACAACTCGTATTTCTATGTAACTGAGGTGCTCCGCGCAGAGTGACCTCAACGGAGGAATGGAACCTATGGCAAAAACTGATTTTCTGACGGCTGACATGACCCGCCGTCAATTTATGAAGATCTCGGGCAAGAGCCTTGCAGGGCTCACCCTCTCCGCATCCATGCTGTCCCTCTTCGGCTGCTCGCAGAAGCAGGTGGACAGCGGCGCAGTGGCTACCTGGGCGCTGCCCCAGGGCCTGCTGGTGGTCAACGCCGACCTGTGTACCGGCTGCCAGCGCTGCGAGATCAACTGCACGCTGACCAACGATGGTGTGTGCTCCTCTTACATCAGCCGCGTGAAGATCCAGCGCCGTCTGAATCTGGACGGTGCCGGCAACGGCCTGCTGTCCGGCAACGACAACTGCTTTGTCTACTTCCCGGATACCTGCCGCCAGTGCGAGGACCCCGCCTGCGGCAACGCCTGCCCCCAGAAGGCCATTACGACCAACGAGCAGGGCATCCGTATTGTGGACACCGACAAGTGCATCGGCTGCGGCGCCTGCCACGAGGCCTGCCCCTGGCATATGCCCACCGTCAACCCCGAGACCGGCAAGTCGTCCAAGTGCATCGCCTGCGGTGCCTGCGTGGCAGGCTGCCCGTCCGGCGCTCTGTCCATCGTGGACTGGGATGCCGTCACCAGCGCAGCACAGGCTGCCTACATGGACCTGTAAGGAGGAGGAACAACAATGGCTGAAAGTTATGGCTGGACAGGCAAGATCCTGCGCGTTGACCTGACCACTGGCGAGATCACCACGCAGGACGACGCAAAATACCATAAATATATCGGCGGTATGGGCATGGCCTACCGCATCATGTATGAGGAAGCTCCCATGGACCTCGACCCCTACGACGAGAAGGCACAGGTCATCTTCGGCGTCGGCCCCCTGACCGGTGCCGGCGTGCCCTGCTCCGGCCGCATGAACGTCACCTTCCGCTCCACCTGGTCCAAGGGCAGCTCCATCATCGACGCCCACATGGGCGGCCACATCGGCCCCATGCTGAAGTATGCGGGCTGGGACGGCATCGTCATCACCGGCATCTCCGCAAAGCCCGTCTACCTGCGCATCGAGGACGACAACGTCTCCCTCGAGGACGCTTCTGACATCTGGGGCAAGGGTACGTTCGCGTCCAACAAGTGGATGGTGGAGCAGAACGGCCGTGAGTTCGAGACCGCTTCCATCGGCCCTGCCGGTGAGAATCTGGTGGACTACTCCACCCTGAACACCAGCTTTGGCAACTCCGGCGGCGCCGGTCTGGGCGCTGCCATGGGCAACAAGAAGCTGAAGGGCCTGGCCATCCGCGGCACCGGCAGCGTCAAGGTGGCCGACCCCAAAAAGGTGCTGGAGCTTTCCAACTACATGATGGGCAACCTCATCGGCGGCAACAACAACCACAACGTCCCCGCACAGCCCCAGAGCTGGGCCGAGTACAGCGCCACCTCCGGCAAGAACCGCTGGTCCGGCGCACCGGGCCGTATGTGGAAAAAGGCTCCCGGCGGCCCCGTGGATACCGGCGAGCAGCCCTACAACGACATCAACAAGATCGCGCTGCGCTGCTTCAAGGGCTACTTCGACTTTGGCGCACCGGCTGCGGAGTACACCGTGAAGAACGGCGGCTGCTCCTCCTGCCCCATCCGCTGCTACACCGAGTATGATGTGGACCCGCTGGCCGATTACGACCTGCCCACCCACAACTCCAACACCTGTATGCCCGTGCTGTACGGCACCCGCGTCTACCCGGACGGCGTCCACGACTTCAAGTACGAGGGCGACGGCACCATGGTCATCAACCTGGCATGGGCTCACGCCGTCGATGACATGGGCCTGTGGGACAACTACGGCAACCTGAACCGTGACCTGCTGTGGATCCTGCGGATGCCCCGTGAGGAGGCCACCAAGTACATCAGCGAGGAAGAGTACGACTCTCTGCCCTGGGCATGGGAAAAGGCCGGTGACCCCCGCTGGGAGGTGGAGCTCATCCGCCGCATGGCTTACGGCGAGGGCGACCTGTCCGTCATCGCAAAGGGTACGCTGGCCATGATGGAAAAGTTCGGCCTGCCCAAGAGCTGGCTGGACCGCACCGACGGTGCCACCAACTCCAACCTGATGTACAACGGCTTCCCCAACCATCACGGCCCCGCAGAGGCATGGCAGGTTGGCATGCTGTACAATCTGGTGTATAATAGAGACTGCATGATCCACGAGATCGTCTGCGAGACCGGCTCCGGCGCACCCTACGAGGTGACCAAGAAGGTCATGGAGGACTTCTTCGGCGAGGGCTGCTACGACAAGGCCAAGGCCTACACGCCCATCAACGAAAACAAGGCAAAGCTGGCCGCCTACTGCGTCAACGACAAGAACTTCCACGACTCCGCTACCCTCTGCAACTGGATGTGGCCCATGACCCAGTCTCCCTCCAAGGAGCGGGCCTACCACGGCGATCTGGACCTGCAGGCAGACTTTATGACCGCCGTCACCGGCGAGACCTACACCCAGGCCGGTCTGCAGGAGGCAGGCGAGCGCATCACCCAGATGCTGCGCGCCATGACCGCCATCAGCTTCCAGAAGAACTGCGGCAGCGCAAACCTCCGTCAGGAGCACGACGCCATCTGCGACTGGGTCTTCGACAAGGAACCCGACTTCAAGGCATTCGAGGAAGGCACCACCAAGCTGGACCGCGCCGACATGGAGAAGGCAAAAGACCTGTTCTATGACATCTTCGGCTGGGACAAGACCACCGGTGTGCCGACCCGCGAGACGCTGGAGAAGTTCGACCTCGGCGATATGGCCGACGATCTGGAAGCACGCGGCATCTACGCCCAGACCGAAGCCGCCGCCCAGTGATCTATTCTAAAAACGAGAGGAACTATCATGCTGTTTGGCAGACGCAAACCCGGTTATACCACCACGGTGGACGCCGCCTCCGACCCCGAGCAGGTCATCCTCGAGCTGCAGAAGGCAGAGATGGCCGCGAAAAAGAAGCCGAAGGCCGAGGTCTTTGACATCGACGCGGCCAGCGAGACGGCCCGCCGCCTGAAGGAAACGGGCAGTATGTTCGACGGCAGCGCTGCAAAGCTCGGCGAGGACGTCATTGCCGCCGTGCAGAAGGAGACGGATGCTCTGGCCGCAAAGCAGGCCGAGGCACAGCCCGCTCCCGAAGAGACGGCTGCACCGGACGCCGCCGAAAAGCCCCAGCTGCTGGATTTTCTGGCCGCTGCGCCGGAGGCAGAGGGCGACCCCTACGCCGACCAGCCCACCGTCACCGCGCCGGAGCTGCCCAAGCTGACCCCGGCACAGGAGCTGGCGGGTTACATCCGCTCCCGCTCGGCGGCGGCACTGGTCACATCCCACGCCCTGCTGGTGAGCGAGGTGGAAAACGCCGATGAGCTTCTGGCCCAGATGCCGGAAGACCCCCAGTGCGCAGACATCGTGTCCCGCGCCGGCGCAAAGGATGCCTACTACTACTCCAGCGCCAACATGAGCGACAACTACGCCATGATCGCGCAGCTCATCGAGGACAAGGACCTCTGCGCCATGGTGGCTGAGATGGTGCGGTTCAACGCCCGCGTCTACCCCAGCGCCACCCCGCTGCGGTACTTCCGCCGTTCGCCTTACGATCTGACACAGGAAGCCATCGAGCAGACGTGGCAGTCCATGCAGGGCAAGCCGGAGTACGCCGACATCGAGGAGCTGACCAACAACCAGAACGAGCGGTTCCTCTTCTCCACCCAGCACCTCACCCGCCGCTACGCGAAAGCCATCAGCGACGTGGACGAGTGGACCGACTAAAGCATCCCACACGATCAAATAGGGTATACGAGCTTCTTTGAGCAAAGGTGTCTAAACCGTCGGGCATGACACCGCGCCGCAATGCTAAGGGCTATATGAGCCGGCATTCAAGGGTGGAGGGGGAAACCCTGCCGCCTTCCCGCAGAAGAAACGCTGCAATTTGAAAAAAAGAACTCCTCCCATCCACACAGGGGCTTTCCATGCTCTGCCGCCACTGCAAGAGCGGCAGGGAGCGGAGAGCAGCCATCGGCAGGACAGTCTGCAAGCTGCCCTTTGCCGGAATGTGCGGATATTCTGCGGAGGCGTTTTGATTTTTCATCAAGACGCCTCCGCTTCTTTTTTTACCTGCCTTTTTATATGGATCCCCGCTGCGCCCCGCCTGAGCCATGGCAGGCCGGGTGTGGCCGGGCATTTGGAGGATTTTTTATGAAACAGCCTTTCTGTACGCCCTCTGAGGCGCTGCGCCGCGTGCTGGATGCCGCTGCGGCTCTGCCGAGGCCGGAGACGGAGACCGTCCCGCTGGACGAAGCGGGCGGCCGCATTGCCGCCGGGACGCTTTCGGCCCGGATGGACCAGCCGCCCTTTGACCGCAGCCCCTTCGACGGCTACGCCCTGCACAGCGCCGACGCCGCCGGTGCCAGCCGCGAAACACCCGTCACCCTGCCCGTGACCATGAAGCTCTACGCCGGAGATGCCCCCGCTTCGCCCCTGCCTGTGGGCTGTGCGGCCCGCATCATGACTGGCGCACCCCTGCCCGAGGGCGCAGACTGTGTGCTGATGCAGGAGCTGACCGACAGCGGCGAGGAGATGGTACAGCTCTATGCCGCCATGAAGCCCCAGCAGAACGTGGTATTCCGGGGCGGAGACATCGCCGCCGGTGCTGTCATCGCCGAGGCCGGTACGGCACTCTCCCCCGCCCATCTCGGCGTGCTGGCCGGGCAGGGATACGCTGAAGTCCCCGTTTACAAGACGCTGACCGTGGGCGTTCTGGCCACAGGAAGCGAGCTTTTAGCTCCGGGCGAGGCTTGGACGCCCGGCAAAATTTACGACGCCAACGGCGTCCAGAACGCCGCCCGCCTGCGGCAGCTGGGCTTTGCGGTAAAACGTCGGCACTGCTCCGACGACCCGGAGGAGATCGCCCGTGAGATGCGGGAACTGCTGGCGGAGTGCGATGCCGTCATCACCAGCGGCGGCGTCTCGGTGGGGCAGAAAGACTATCTGCCCGTTGTAATGGAACAGCTGAACGCGGACATCCTCTTTGCGGGCGTGGCCCAGAAGCCCGGAAGCCCCATGCTGGCCGGAAAAGTTGACGGCAAGCTGGTGTTCTGCCTCTCCGGCAACCCCTTTGCCGCCGCCGCTACGCTGGAACAATATGCCGTCCCGGCTCTTTTGCGGGCGGCGGGGCGCTGTGAGGAAAGCTGCCTTCTTCCCCGCACCACCCGCACCCTGACCACGGGCTTCTCGAAGTCCAGCAAGGGGAACCGCTATCTGCGGGCAAAGGCCATGGGCGGCAGCGTGACCATCCCCGGCGAGGGCAACGCCGAAGCCCACTCGTCCGGCAGCCTTTCCGCCATGATCGGCTGCAACTGTCTCGTTAAACTGCCTGCGGGCAGCGGCCCGGTGACTCCGGGCGAAGAAGTGGAGGTGCTCAGCTTTGTACAGTGAACAGAAAGAGGCTCTGGCCCAGGAGATCGAACTCAAGCGCCCGGCGGTGCTGGCCGTCAGCGGCCTGCACAACAGCGGCAAGACGACGCTGCTGGAAAAGCTTCTGCCTGCCCTGCGCAGCCGGGGGCTGAAAGTGGGCATTATCAAGCACGACGGCCATGATTTCACCCCCGATGTCCCCGGCACCGACAGCTGCCGTCTGCGGGAAGCGGGGGCCGAGGGCGTGGCGGTCTACTCCGGCCAGCGCTATCTGCTGACCGAGATGTTCCGCCTGACGGAGCAGGACTTGCTGGCGCTCTTCGAGCGCCACGGCTATGATCTGGTGCTGCTGGAAGGCTTCAAGGACAGCGGCTGGCCGAAAATCGAAGTTGTCCGCAAAGAAATTTCGGACACACCGGTGTCTTTCCAGCCGCTGGCGGTGGTGGGAGACATTCCGGGGGCAGATTTTGGATTGGAAGATACGCAGGCTCTGGCCGACTGGCTCGTTGCCCAGATGCCGGGCCTGTAAGGAGAAAACAGACATGAAACTGATTCGTACCGAAGACGCGGCAGGCCAGGTGCTCTGCCACGACATTACCCAGATCATTCCCGGTGAGTTCAAGGGCGCACGTTTCCGCAAGGGCCATATCATCCAGCCCGAGGACATCCCCGTGCTGCTCTCCATCGGCAAAGAAAACCTCTACGTCTGGGAGAAGAAGCCCGGCATCCTCCACGAGGACGAAGCCGCCGCGCTGCTGTACAAGGCCGCTGCGGGCAAGAACATCCACGGCACCGAGCCGAAGGAGGGCAAGATCGAGCTCATCGCCGACTGCGACGGCCTGCTGAAGATCAACCGCGAAGCTCTGCTGGCCGTGAACCGCACGCCCCAGATGATGATCGCCACCATCCACGGCGACCTGCCCGTGAAAAAGGGCCAGAAACTGGCCGGTACCCGCATCATCCCGCTGGTCATCGAGCAGGAGAAGATGGACGCCATGCAGGCTGCCGCAGGCAGTGAGCCTATCCTGAACGTGCTGCCCATGCAGGCCAAGAAGTTTGCCGTCATCACCACCGGCAGCGAGGTGTTCAAGGGCCGCATCGAGGATAAGTTCACCCCCATCCTCGTGGGCAAGCTGGCCGAGTACGGCTGTGAGATGACCTTCCACAAAGTCTGCGACGACGACCCGGCGGGCATCACCGCCGCCATTCTGGAAGCGAAAGAGGCGGGCTGTGAGCTGATCTTCACCACCGGCGGCATGAGCGTGGACCCCGACGACCGCACCCCGCTGGCCATCCGGAACACCGGCGCGGACATCGTCACCTACGGCGCACCGGTGCTGCCGGGTGCCATGTTCCTCGTGAGCTATCTGGACGGTGTGCCGGTCTGCGGTCTGCCCGGCTGCGTCATGTACGCCAAGCGCACCATCTTTGACCTGCTGCTGCCCCGTCTGCTGGCCGACGATGCCATCACCGCCGAGGATATTGCCCGTCTGGGCGAGGGCGGCCTCTGCCTTGGCTGCGCCGAGTGCCACTGGCCCAACTGCGGGTTTGGGCATTGCTGAGAGAATATAAACCTCTCCGTCACGGCTACCGCCGTGCCACCTCCCCTATCGAGGGGAGGCTTTGGCAGTCCCCTCAAAGTAAACGGTTTCGCCAGAGGCTCCCCTACTAGGGGAGCTGTCGAGGAGCTTGCGACGAGACTGAGAGGTTGTACGAAGGATAGCGTAAAAATATGAATACATCTGAAACCAATCTGACCCACTTTGATGCCTCCGGCAACGCCGTGATGGTGGATGTGAGCGAGAAGACCGTCACCTTCCGGGAGGCCACCGCCCACGGCATCATCACCATGAACGCCGAGGCATTCGCCGCCGTGGAGAGCGGCACCGTGAAGAAAGGCGATGTGCTGGGCGTGGCCCGCATTGCCGGCATCATGGCCACCAAGCGCACCAGCGAGCTCATCCCGCTGTGCCATCCGCTGCCGCTGACGAAAGTGAGCGTGGACTTCAGGCTTCTGCCCGAGCGGCAGGCTGTGGAGGCGCTCTGCACCGTCAAGACGGCGGGCGTCACCGGCGTGGAGATGGAGGCCCTGACAGGCGTTTCCACCGCCCTGCTCACCATCTACGATATGTGTAAGGCCGTCGATAAGGGCATGGAGCTGGGCGAGATCCATCTCGTCGAGAAGACCGGCGGCAAGAGCGGCCACTACATCCGGGCGGAGGGCGGCTATGTTTGATTCTGCCCAGCGCAATATCCACTATCTGCGCCTGTCCGTCACCGACCTTTGCAACCTGCGCTGCCGCTACTGTATGCCCGACGGCGTGGAAAAGCTGGAGCGGGAAGCCGTGCTCACCTACGAAGAGTTTCTGCGTCTGGCGGCCCTGTTCGCCCGGTGCGGCGTCGATACCGTCCGCGTCACCGGCGGAGAGCCGCTGGTGCGCAAGGGTGTAGACCAGCTGGTGGCGGGCCTGAAAGCCATCCCCGGCATCCGCAAAGTCACCATGACCACAAACGGCATCCTGCTGGCGCAGCAGCTGCCCGCCCTGCTGGCGGCTGGCCTTGACAGCGTGAACATCAGCCTCGACACTCTGCGCCCCGAGGTGTTCCAAAGCATCACGGCCCGGGACGAGTTCGGCCATGTGATGGAAGGCATCCGCGCAGCCCTCGACAGCGGCATCCCTGTCAAACTGAACTGTGTGCCGCAGGTGGGCGTGAACGAGGGTGAATTGGAAGACCTGGCCGCCCTCGCCGAGAGCCGCCCGTTACAGGTGCGGTTCATCGAGATGATGCCCATCGGCTACGGCGCGGCCATGCCCTGCATCTCGGGGCCGGAGCTGCGGGAGCGGTTTGCCCGCCGCTGGCCGGAGTTTTCGCCCCTGCCCGCCGCCCAGAGCGCCGGGTTCGGCGACGGGCCTGCCGTCTACTACACCGTCCCGGGCTGGAAGGGCGATGTGGGCTTCATCGCGGCGGTCCACGGCAAGTTCTGTGCTTCCTGCAACCGGGTGCGGCTGACCAGTCAGGGCTTTCTGCGCCCCTGCCTTGCCAGCGAGACGGGCTGCGACCTGCGCACCCTGCTGCGGGGCGGCGCAGCCGACGAGGAGCTTTTACAGGCCATCCGGGAGACCATCTGGTCGAAACCCCGGGAACATCATTTCGGAGACAATTCCATGCCCGCCACCCGCGGGATGTACCGTATCGGAGGATAAATTACTATGGGAAAAATTCTGGCGATCTGCACCAGCCCCAAGCGCGGCACCGTCAAGACCGAGGTGCCAAGTGCTGTCCTGACCCCGGAATGGGGCATCGTGAGCGACGCCCACGGCGGAAACTGGCACCGGCAGGTGAGCCTGCTCAGCGCCGAAAAAATCGAGGCGTTCCGCAAGAAGATCTGGGTGGACTACGGTGCCTTTGGCGAAAACCTCGTCATCGAGGGCTTCGACTTCCGCAGCCTGCCCGTCACCAGCCGCTTCGCCATCGGCGACGTGGTGCTGGAGATGACCCAGATCGGCAAGGAGTGCCACAACGACTGCGTCATCAAGCAGCAGACCGGCGAGTGCATCATGCCCCGGGAGGGCGTATTTGCCCGGGTGCTGAAGGGCGGCGAGATTCATGTCGGCGACGAAGTGACCCTTCTGCCCCCGCCGGAAGATCCGCCGCTGCGCGCTGCGGTCATCACCCTTTCGGACAAGGGCAGCCGGGGCGAGCGGGAGGACAAGAGCGGCCCCCTCATCGTGGAGATGCTCACCGCCGCAGGCTATGTGGTGGAAGAGACGATGCTCCTGCCCGACGAGGCCAAGGCGCTGAAAGCACAGCTCATCCGTCTGGCCGATGGCCGTCAGGTGAACCTTATCCTGACCACCGGCGGCACCGGCTTCTCGCCCCGGGACATCACCCCCGAGGCCACCTATGCCGTAGCCGACCGCAGCGCCCCCGGCATCGCCGAGGCCATGCGGTACCACAGCCTTTCCATCACCCCCCGCGGGATGCTGAGCCGCGCCGCCAGTGTATTGCGCGGCAAAACACTCATCGTCAACCTGCCGGGCAGCCCGAAAGCCGTGAAGGAGAACCTCGAGTACATCCTGCCCAGCCTCGGGCACGGCGTCCGCATCGCCGCCGGTCTGGACGGCGAGTGCGCCCGCAAGTAAATTGCTGTCCCGCTCCGGCTTGCTGGGACGTGAACATAAATTATGAGGGATTTTTTACAAAAGCAAGGAGTAACTCTATGAAAACCGATCTCATTTCCCGCCGCAGCTTTCTGTCCGTGGTCGGCGCTGCCGCTGCCCTGACCGCCTGCGGCGGCGCTGTTTCCAGCACTGCCTCTTCCGCAACTGCTTCCTCTGAGGCCGCTTCTTCCGAGGCTGCCGGCGAGAGCGTCGAGCTCATCGTCTTCGCCGCTGCCTCCCTGACCGAGACCCTGAACGCCATCGCCCAAGACTACTCTGCCGAGAACCCGGGCGTCACCTTCCGCTTCAACTTCGATTCCTCCGGCACCCTGAAGACCCAGATCCAGGAGGGCGCTGACTGCGACCTTTTTATCTCCGCCGGTCAGAAGCAGATGAACCAGCTGGACATCACCGCTTCTGCCGACGTGAACACCGACGGTCTGGACTTCGTGGACCCCTCCACCCGCGTGGACCTGCTGGAAAACAAGGTCGTCCTCTGTGTGCCTGAGGGCAGCGGCAAGGGCATCGACAGCTTCGACGCTCTGGCCGCGCACCTGAAGGCTCAGGACATCCTGTTCTGCATGGGCAACAGCGATGTGCCTGTGGGCCAGTACACCCAGAAGATCCTGGCCTACTATGACCTCGACGAAGAGGCTCTGGCCGCTGCCGGTGTCATCACCTACGGCTCCAACGTCAAGGAAGTCACCACCCAGATCAGCGAGGGCAGTGTGGACGCCGGTGTCGTCTACTGCACCGATGCTTACAGCGCCGGTCTGACCCCCGTGGACGAGGCCACCGCCGAGATGTGCGGTCAGGTCATCTACCCCGCCGCTGTGCTGAAGGCTGCCCCCAACGCCGAGGCCGCAAGGGAGTTTCTGGCCTATCTGCAGACTGACCGTGCCGCCACCGTGTTCGAGGGCGTGGGCTTTACGGCGATGTAATAGCCCTCTCCGTCTGCTTCGCAGCCACCTCTCCCAAAGGGAGAGGCCTTGGCATGCCGGACAACTTTCTATTGGACGCCTGAGGCTCGACATAGCACCAAAGGGCGTGCCTTGCTACAGAGGGCAGCAGCTTCTGGACAAGCGCTCCTTGTCAAGTTGCAGTGAATCTAGGCAGCAGGGCACTACTGCTTCCGATAAATCGAGCTTTGCTCATTCAGTGTGGGCTTGCCCGGCTCGCCAGTGGCTCCCCCTTTGGGGGAGCTGGCGCGTGAGCGCCTGAGAGGGCAAGGCCGCTTGCATTCGAGGTCTCATTTATGGATTGGTATCCCTTATGGAACAGCCTGCGCATCGCGCTCATCAGCTGCACAGCGGTGTTCTTCCTCGGCATTTTTGCCGCTTATTATATCGCAAAGCTGCCCCGCGCCGTCAAGGGCGTGCTGGACGTGGTGCTCACCCTGCCCATGGTGCTGCCGCCCACGGTGGTGGGCTATTTTCTGCTGCTGCTCTTCGGCGCAAAGCGGCCGCTGGGCATCTTCTTCCTGGAGCATTTCGGCGTCAAGCTGGTCATGAACTGGTACAGCGCCATCTTTGCGTCCATCGTGGTGGCCTTCCCGCTGATGTACCGCACCGCCCGGGGTGCCTTCGAGAGCTTTGACGAGACGCTGGCCTGGTCGGCCCAGACTCTGGGACAGTCCAACGCATGGATATTCTGGCGGGTGCGGATGCCCTGCTGCCGACAGGGCATTCTGGCCGGTACGGTGCTGGCCTTTGCCCGGGCCTTGGGCGAGTACGGTGCTACCAGCATGATCGCGGGCTACACCCCGGGCAGGACGGCCACCATCGCCACCACCGTCTACCAGCTCTGGCGCACCAACGATGAGGCCGGTGCCATGCGGTGGGTGCTGGTGGACATCGTCATCTCTGCCGTGGTGCTGCTGGCTGTGAACCTCCTGGAGAAAAAGCAGAAAGCAGGTGGCCGCGCATGAGCCTGGAAGTACATATCGAGAAAAAGCTGAACGGCTTCACCCTCCGCTCCGACTTCACCGCCGGGAACACTGCCACGGCCCTTCTGGGCGCGTCGGGCTGCGGCAAAAGCATGACGCTGCGCTGCATCGCGGGCATCGTGAAGCCCGACGAGGGCCGCATCGTGCTGGACGGGCGGGTGCTGTTCGACAGCGGGCAGCACATCGACCTGCCGCCCCAGCAGCGGGGCGTGGGCCTGCTCTTCCAGAACTACGCCCTCTTCCCAAACATGACCGTGGAGCAGAACATCCTCTGCGGCCTGAAAGCCGAAAGGGACAAAGCCGCCCGCAAGGCCCGCTGCGCCGGGATGCTGCGGGCCTTGCGGCTGGAAGAACTGGCCAGCCGCCGCCCGGCAGAGCTTTCCGGCGGACAGCAGCAGCGCACCGCGCTGGCCCGTATTCTGGTAGGCAAGCCGAAGATCTTGATGCTGGATGAGCCGTTCAGTGCGCTGGACAGCTACCTCCGCGAGGAGGTGGAGGGCGAAGTGGGCAGCCTGCTGGCCGGTTTCGACGGCACGGCTCTCCTTGTCACCCACAACCGGGACGAGGCTTACCGCCTGTGCCGGGACATGATCGTCATGGACGGCGGGCAGGTGCTCCGCACCGGCACCACGAAAGAGGTCTTTGCCGCCCCGGGCAGCACCGCTGCGGCCCGGCTGACCGGCTGCAAGAACATCCTGCCCTGCACCCGGGTGGACGCCCACAGCGTCCGCCTCGCAGGCTGTGAGCAGGTGCTGCACCTCGCCGCTGAGGTGCCGGAGGGCTGCACCGCCGTGGGCATCCGCGCCCACGACTTCGCCCCCTCCGCCCCGGGCGCAGAGAACGCCCTGCCGGTGGAGCTTCTCTCGGCCAGCGAGAACCCCTTCGACTGGAACCTCATCTTCCAGCTGCCGGACGGCACCACCCGTCTGTGGTGGAAGGTGAGCAAGACGACCCTCTCCGTGGCCGAACCCGACGCCCCGGCCTGCCTCTCCGCCCCGCCGGAGCGCATCATGGCGCTGGTGGAGCATAAGTAAACGCCAAAAGAGCCGGTGCAGATGCACCGGCTCTTGCTCTGTTTTTATGACTCGCCGAAGAATTTCTTGGCAATATCGGCGCTCTGCTTGGCGTCCTTGGCGTACCAGTCCGCGCCGATCTTCTCGGCGTACTCGGGCGTCAGGACAGCGCCGCCCACCATCACCCTGCAGTCGAGCTTTGCCGCATGGAGGGCCGCGATGGTCTCCTCCATGCTCTTGAGGGTGGTGGTCATCAGGGCCGAGAGCCCCACGAGGTGGGCATCCTTCTCCCGGACAGTGTCCACCACCGTCTCCACCGGCACATCGCGGCCAAGGTCGATGACCTCGAAGCCGTAGTTCTCGAGGATGACGCGGACGATGTTCTTGCCAATGTCGTGGACATCGCCCTTGACGGTCGCGAGGACGATGCGGCCCTTGCTGGCCCCGGCCCCGCCCCGCTTGGCGATGGCGGTCTTGATCTCTTCAAAGGCGGCCTGTGCGGCGCTGGCGGCCTGTAACAGCTGGGGCAGGAAGAGCCTGCCCTTCTCGTACTTTTCACCCACGACGTCCAGCGCCGGGATGAGGGCCTCGTCCACCAGCGTCAGGGGCTCGTTTTCGCCCAGCAGGGTGTGGGTACGGGCGGAGGCCTCACCCTTGAGACCCTTTTCCACCGCCTGCATCAGCGCGGCAAAAGGGCCGCTGTGAGCTGCATCCGCCTCCGCCGGGGTGTTTGACGTCTGAGACGCCTGGGCCGTCCGGGCCTGCTTCAACGCGGCGCTGGCAGGGACTTTATCGGCATAGCGGGCGATGTAGGCCATGCTCTGCTTGTCGCGGTTGGTAAGGACGTTGTAGGAGTAGACCGCCGCCATCATCTCTTCGCTGGAAGGATTCATGATGGCGAGGTCGAGGCCCGCGTACATGGCCATGGTGAGGAAGGTGGTATTCAGATAGGGGCGGCAGGGCAGGCCGAAGCTGATGTTGGACACGCCGAGGATGGTGCGGACGCCCAGCTCCTTCTTGCAGCGGGCCAGCGCCTCCACGGTGGCCAGAACGTCCTGCTGCTGGGCGCTGGCGGTGAGGGTCAGGCAGTCGATATAAATATCTTCCCGGGGGATGCCGTGGGCCAGCGCCGCGTCCACCACCCGCTTTGCGATCTCAAACCGGGCGTCGGCGCTGGGCTGGATGCCCCGCTCGTCGATGGCGAGGCCGACGACGGCCGCGCCGTACTTTTTGCAGAGGGGCAGGACACGCTCCAGCACTTCGGTCTCGCCGTTCACCGAGTTGACGATGGGCTTGCCGTTGTAGACCCGCAGACCCCGCTCGAGGGCGTCTGCGTGGGAGGAATCCAGCTGCAAGGGCAGGCTGACGACGCTTTGTAAAGCCTTCACCACCTGCTCCATGACGGCGGGCTCGTCCACGCCGGGCGCGCCCACGTTGACGTCCAGCACCTGCGCTCCGGCCTCGGACTGGCTGACGGCCTGCTCGAGGATGTAGTTCATGTCGCCCTCGCGCAGGGCCTGCTGGAACCGCTTTTTGCCGGTGGGGTTGATGCGCTCGCCCACCACGGTGATGCCGTCCACGGTGACAAAGTCCATCGGCGAGCAGAGCACCGAGGGCATGGCGTGGGCGGGGCGGCCCGGCTTGCAGTCGGCGAAGACGCCGTTCAGCAGCTTGATGAAATCGGGGGTGGTGCCGCAGCAGCCGCCCGCCGCAAAGAGCTTCAAATCGCGGTAGGGCTTCATCTCCATGGCAAAGAGCTGGGGCGTGATGTCGTAGCCGCTGCCGTCGGCGCGGGGCAGGCCCGCATTCGGCTTGACAAAGACCGGGAAATCCCCGGGCAGAGCCTCGGCCAGCCGCTTCGCCATGGGGAAAATTTCTTTCGGGCCGAGGGAGCAGTTGATGCCCACGGCGTTGGCCCCGAGGCCCCGGGCCGTGACAGCGAAGCTCTCGACGGTGCAGCCGGTGAAGGTGCGCCCGCCTGCCTCAAAGCTCATGCTGGCGAGGATGGGCAGGCCGCAGTTCTCTTTCGCGGCCAGCAGGGCGGCTTTCAGCTCATAGAGGTCGGTGAAGGTCTCAAAGAAGACGAGATCGGCCCCGGCGGCGACGCCCGCCCGGACGATGCGGCCATACTCGTCCACGGCGTCTTCAAAGGCCAGCGTGCCGTTGGGCTCCAGCAGTTCGCCCAGCGGGCCGACGTCCAGCGCGGCCAGTGCGCCGTAGGGGGCACAGGCCCGCTTGCAGTTGGCGATGCCCGCCGCAATGATCTCTTCCAGCGTGTATTCGCTGCCCGCCAGCTTATGGGCCGACGCGCCGAAGGTGTTGGCATTGATGATGCGGCTGCCTGCGGCGGCGTACCGGCTGTGGATGCTCTCGATGAGCTGCGGGTCGGTGATGTTCAGTTCCTCAGGCCGTGCGCCGAGCTTCAGGCCCGCCGCCTGCAGCATGGTCCCCATGCCGCCGTCGAGAAGGATGGTATTCGGCTGGGTAAACAGTTCATTCGCTTGCACAGGTCTTGCCCCTCTTTCTATATTCGCACCGCGTGTTCAGCACGCAGTGTCCGCACCCGGCAAGACGTCCTTTCACCGGATGGTCGCTCAGGCCCAGCAGAGCGGTCACGCTCTTGCGGGGCGTCATCAGGTCATTTTCAGTCACGCAGAGCCCGGCCCGGCGGGCGGTGTCCAGTGCCGCCGCCACCAGCGGCTGCACCCCGATGGGCCAGTCGCCGTAGCCCGGCGAGAAACGGCCCGTGAGGTACTTGTCCTGCTCTGCGGCCCACTGCCGCAGCTCGGCCTCGGCGGCGTCCGCGGCCTGTTCGGCCAGCACAGAGCCGATGGCGTCCGACGCCACACCGGCGGCGATGTCGCCCACACCGGCCCGGCGTATCTGTCCGTCCACGCCGGGGCCGACCGTCACGGCCAGAAGCAGGGCCTCGCTGCACCCTTCCAGATGCCGGAAGATGTCCTCCCCCTTCAAAATACCGGCCTGCGTGAGGCTCTCCACGTCGGCCTCGAGCCAGACGGCCCGGGGCGTGGCGGCGGCGAGAAGGGGCGCAGCGCACTTTTCCAGAAGGGTGAGGGTAGCGCTGTCAGCCTCGCCCCGCGCGCCGAAATACCGCGCGGCCTGCCGGATGTCGATGGACTCCGGCTTTGCTAAATTCAGGGGTCTGCTGGGGCCGATGGGCATTTTCAGCCGCCTCCTTCTTTTGAATAAAGTATGATAAGTATACCGCACAAGTAGGCTAAAATCAACACAAAAGCCCCTCCCTCAGCATTTTTGCCGGGGGAGGGGCCTATGATATGATCTTCCCTTTCAGCCTCCCCTTGATAGGGGAGGTGGCACGGCGTCAGCCGTGACGGAGAGGTTTATCAGCGGATATCCCTGACCGACACCGCCTGTTACTTCAAAAACTTGTGGACAGCGCGGGCGACGATGCCGCCCAGGATGCCGGAGACAAGGAACTCGGCCACGCCCTGCACGCCGACCAGCAGGACGACGAACATCAGGGGGTTGGCTGCGCCCTTGACCGACACGAGGTTCTGGACGTAATCGCAGCCGTAGAAGGCCAGCACGATGTAGCCCATGAAGAACAGGGTGTTGAGGGCCGGGGCGCACATGGCGCTGACGATGTAGCTCCAGGTGCCGGGCTTATCGAAATTCTTGACAGCGTTGAAGATAAGGCCGACGCACACGCCCATCAGCACACGCATCCCCACACAGAGGATGAAGGTGTTGACGGGGCTGACCTGAAACAGTGCGCCGGTCATGGCGGAAGCGCCGGTGACGGCGTCATAGAAGCTCACGGCGCCGAACACGCCGCCGAGGATAGCGCCTGCGGCGGGACCCATGGTGATGGCACCCACGGCGATCGGCAGGGTCAAAAAGCTCATGTAAAGCGGGCCTACAGGGACACTGCCCAGACCGACGGCCTTCATGACCAGCTCAATGGCGACCAGCAGTGCCAGCCGGGTGAGGGTGCGAATGTCATTCTTTTTCATAATTCAGTTTTCCTCCTTGCTGCCGTTCCGCCCTAAATTGTCGGATACGGCGCAAACCTGCCCGTGAAATACACGGGGTCTTTTGTAGAATACAGTCTGAAATATACGGGATGTTTTGTCAGGGAACTCCCGGGGATAGCATTATAAATCAGTATTGAAGCGGATGCCCGCATCGCGGCGGGCCGTTTCCAGCACACGGCTGACGGCCACCGAGGTGTCCAGCATCCGGCTGCAAAGCTCCATATCCTCGCTCTCGATGGCGCGGGCAAAGGCGTGGAACTCTGCCGCCTGCCGGGGACGGCCTGCGCTGAGGTTGAAGTGCTCTTCCTTGCCCTTATAGGGGTGGAAGGTGACGCCGCCGCAGAAGTTGGCGGTGGATTTCTGGAGCAGATACCCCTTGGTACCCTGAATGATGTACCGGGCCGGGGAACTGCTGTCCTTGGCATTGATGCTCACGGCCTTGAAGCTGCGATACTCCATCGTCAGCACGCCGCTGGTATCGATGCCCCGGGTGATGTTGGCCGCATAGTGGACCTTGTTGGGCGAGCCGAAGAGGCCCACCACATAGCTGACATTGTAGACGCCCAGGTCCATCAGTGCGCCGCCGGCGCAGGCCGGGTCAAAGGACGGCCAGACCTTGCCGACGCAGAAATCATGATACCGGCTGGAATACTGGCTGAAATTACACTGCACCATCGTGACGGCGCCCACCTTGGGCAGCACCTCACGGAGCTTGGCGTAGTTGTCCTGATACTGCGTGGTGACAGCCTCGAAGAGGAAGAGCTTTTTGCTCCGGGCCAGCTCGGCCAGCTCTTCGGCCAGCGCCGCCGTGGGGGCCATCGGCTTTTCGACGATGACGTGGCGGCCCGCTTCCAGAGCGGCACGGGTATATTTTACGTGCAGGATATTCGGCACGGCGATATACACAACGTCCACCCAGCTCAGCAGTTCGTCGTAGCTGGTGGTGTGGCGCGGCACACCATACTGGTCGCAGAGGGCCTGTGCTGCACCGGCGCTCCGCTCCGTGCTGCAAAGAGCCTCGACCTTAAAGGGGCTTTCCGGCCCGGTGAGCCAGGGCAGGAACTCCCGGACGATCATGCCTGCGCCGAGAATGCCTAATTTCATCATAAGGTCTCTCCTTTCAGGGCTCAGCCCGCTTTGGCCTCATCGTCCCGGCGGGGACGGCGGTTATTGTGGCTGCGGCGGCGGGGGCTGCTGCCGTTGTTGTAAGGGCGTCTGCCTGCCGGGCGGGGACGGCGGCGCTCACCGTCGCTGCGCGGCTCGTGGTGACGCTCATGCTGCGGCGCATTGAGCTGGTAAAGGAGAGCCAGTCCCTTCAGCAGCAGCTCGGGGTCATAGGTGAGCGGGTGACGGCAGAGCGGGATGACATACTTTGCCAGACCGCCCGTGACCACCAGCGTGGCCGGACGGCCCAGTTCTTCCTCGATGCGCTGCGTGATGCCGTCCAGCAGGACAGCCGTCCCCAGCACAGAGCCGGAGAGCATACACTTCTCGGTATCGACGCCGATCGCGCTTTTGGGCGAAGAAAGATGTACCTGCGGCAGCTGAGCGCACCGCTCCCCCAGCGCCCGCAGACCGGTGGAAAGTCCGGGGCAGATGACGCCGCCCCGGAAGACCTTATTCTCATCTATCACGTTGAACGTGGTGGCGGTGCCGAGGTCTACCGTGACCACCGGCAGGGGGAAGTTCGCCGCCGCGTAGGCCGCATCCACAAGGCGGTCCTTGCCGACGGCGTGGGGGTCAGGCACCCCCATCGTGAGGCCGGTGCGGATGTCGGGCGAGACGATGACCGGCTTTTTGCCGGTGTAGTGGTGGGCGCACTCGGCCAGTGCCCCCGTGATCTGGGGGACGACGCTGGTGAGGACAGCGCCCTCGAAGCGGATGGGCTTTTCCGGGTGTCTCCGATGGGAGAACACCTTTTCCATCTCGGCACGGTACTCCGCCGCTGTGCGGGTGCGCACCGTGTCCATGTGGGCCACAAAGCATACACGTCCGTCCCGGATGCCCCCGAGGGCGACGGTGGTGTTGCCTATATCAATGGCTAAAATCATAATTCAGTTCCTCGCAGGGTCGAACCTCTCCGCAAAAGGCTCCCCCCTCTGGGGGAGCTGGCGCGAAGCGCCTGAGAGGGCAAGGCCGGTACGACAGACCTCATACACAGCGATGAGCAGACTTTTTGTCAGAGCGATGCTGTCGCCGTGTCTGCGGTTTCCTGTCAGCGTCCTTGCCCTCTCCGTCGCCTTCGGTGACACCTCTCCCAAAGGGAGAGGCTTGTGTGCGCCAGCGCTGACGGAGAGCTTTTTTGTATAAGTCAAGCTGTATTTTACCGCATTTTGAGCCAAGATACAACCCCCATCAAAGATTTTGTTGTGCTCTGGGCCGTTTTGCATTATACTGTAGTTATATTATCCCTATTTATAGGAGGTATTTTGGATGGATCTCAAGGGAAAATGCGTCCTTCTGGGCGTCAGCGGCGGCATTGCCGCCTATAAAATGGCCAATGTGGCCAGCGCACTGCGCAAGCTGGGGGCCGATGTGGAGGTCATCATGACCAAAAACGCCACCCAGTTCATCACCCCTGTCACGTTCGAGACCCTGACAGGCCACAAGTGCATGGTGGACACCTTCGACCGGGATTTCAAGTTCGAAGTCACCCATATCTCGCTGGCAAAGAAGGCCGACGTCATCCTCGTGGCCCCGGCCACCGCCAATGTCATCGCCAAGATGGCTCACGGCATCGCCGACGATATGCTCACCACCGTCGTTCTCGCGGCCAGGTGTCCCAAGCTCGTCTCCCCTGCCATGAACACCGGGATGCTGGAGAACCCCATCACCCAGAGCAACATCGCCACACTGGAAAAGTACGGCTTCACGGTCATCCCCTCCGAGAGCGGCGTACTGGCCTGCAAGGACGTGGGCAGCGGACGCCTGCCGAAAGAGGATGTCCTGCTGGACTACATCTTCCGCGCCATTGCAAAGCCGAAGGACCTCGCCGGTCTGCGCATTGCCGTCACGGCCGGCCCCACTCAGGAGCCGCTGGACCCTGTGCGCTACCTGACCAACCACTCCACCGGCAAGATGGGCTATGCCGTGGCCCGTGCCGCCGCGATGCGGGGTGCCGACGTCACCCTCATCCACGGCCCGACGGCCCTGCAGCCGGTGCGGTTCACCGAGGATGTCCCCATCACGACAGCCCAGCAGATGTACGAGGCCGTGACCAGCCGCTTCGACGAGATGGACGTTCTGGTCATGGCCGCTGCCGTGGCCGATTACCGCCCCGCCGCCGTGGCCGACGACAAGATCAAGAAGAAGGACGGCGACCTCTCCATCGCCGTAGAGCGGACGCCCGACATCCTCGGCACCATCGGCCCCAAGAAGAAGGGGCAGTTCCTCTGCGGCTTCTCGATGGAGACGCGGGACATGCTGGCCAACTCCTCGGCCAAGCTCGAGAAAAAGAACCTCGACATGGTGGTGGCCAACAATCTGAAGGTGGCCGGTGCCGGGTTTGGCGTGGATACCAATGTTGTCACCTTCATCACACCGGACGGCGCCCGCGAGCTGCCCCTGATGAGCAAGGATGATGTGGCGGACGCCATTCTGGATGAGATCCTGAAACGCAGAAAATAAGCTTCAAGACGCAAAAAGTGCTCTGCCGGCCGGGGACGATGTAA
>OGKH01000099.1_pt1 | contig 81786 bp, 77 predicted proteins | sample 1572421 | NCBI WGS metagenome assembly OGKH01 (sample SAMEA2582084, study PRJEB24529) | metagenome | biome: Human gut stool | place: China | collected 2011
ATTTGGAATCCGGATTTCAGTAGAAAAATCCTGAATAAAAGAGATGCTGGGGAATCCCGGTTATCCCTATGATGCAGTGGAAAGAAAATGGATTGCTCAATATTGGAGGCTCCAACCACAGCTTCTTTGTTGAAATGTTAATCAGTTAGATACCGCCAGACGGTTTATTTAGAACGAGGTTAAGTTGGAACAGCCGATGCCACACTCGGAACAAACAATAGCGGAGGCCGTACAAGATATGTGCTAGTATGGGAGAAAGATGGCATATCACATACGATCATTGGAAAGATACCGCGTGAAGAGATTCTAAAAATTGCAGAGAGCATTTCCTAACTGGCTGAATTTTTGCCCACACGCTTGTAATTATTTACAAATGTGTGGACACTTTTTCGTTGAAGCGTCCAAAGCTGACAAGATTTTGAACTTTTTTCAAAAAAGCTGTCACAAACGCAGTGTGAGCAACGTTGACTAAGCAAAAGCTCCTGGGGGAGTGTACAAAATGGAGGTTATTCATTAATCAAAATGACGAAAGAAGAAATCATTTCCATGCTATCAAAGGAATTGAACAGTGAATGGACGAATGGAGTCACATGTTTGATGGTGGAAAATTCCGATAGCTATATTCCAGTAATAGTTCATCACAATAAAAATGAACTTATTGTTGAAGTAGGAGAACAAGACAAGAAGATTTACCGCATCGGACGAAATGAGCTAAATAAAACATCTTAGTCATCACCAAAAAAATCATTGAAATCAGTCACAATTTGACGCATAGAATATGAATTCAAACTTGATATGAGGTGATTCCAATGCAGAAAAAATAGAACACATATTTCGAAAATATTGCTACCATCAAACTGTCAAAGAATACAAGTCAAACGGTTCTTTGATTCGTTCTAAAACGGATTACTATCAGGCTATTGGTGGTTAAGTCACTCCGTTTGTAAGGAAAGGGTTGAAAATGGATTTTCTTAAACAAAAAGGGCCATTAGCAAGAGAATTCTGCAACACGTTGATTTACATTATTTCGTTAGTGTCATTAAAGCCTTCAAGCCTTCAGAGGGTGTTGACAGAACTTCAATGGAATGGGATGTGGTTCTTTTCTCTGGCATTTTTCGCTGTCATCTTTATGGAAATGCTGTCCGATTTTTTGCTGGTTACAGATCGCTGCACTGCATGGAAAGCATTAAATGGAAATGTCAGCGAAGCCGAATTTCACAATCTTCAGCAGATTGTCCTATGCGAAAATCAGAAAGTTTCCATTGAGAAGAAACTTGCAAGTACGATACTACTGGTTCTGATGATATGTGCAACTGCTGCATTTGTGTGGTTTACCTTTTTGGTATAAGGTTTTGTTATGAAAGAGATAATTATTATACCACATATTGGAATTGGACAATTAAAATTAGGTATGGCACCAGATGAGCTAGAAAAAACTCTTCTGCAAATGAAGAGACAATGGTCGAATTCTTCTAATGAAGCAATGCAAATGGAACGTTGTGCGGAAACCGATGACCCTAATTTGATAACCGGACGATATATGGATAATGATTCGTTCTTTCTAGTGCAGTATCGGAACGGAAAAGCTACTGAAATCGGCATCCAGAGAGATCTGTCTAAAGTTGCGTCAATAAAACTGTTCGGAATGGACATGTTTAATACAACCGCCGAGTGTATTATTGATAGCTTAATGAAAAAGGACAAAGTTATTTGCAACGAAAAGGACTTGCAACTTGGGACGGAATATATTTTTCCCAAAAGTGGAGTCCGACTCTGGAGAGAGCGAGCATTTCATCCCAAATTGTTGAAAGACCCGTTATACATGGAAGAAATGCAGGCGGTATTAGAAGACGAATACCAGTATCAGTATTTTCAGATGGTCACCATAATAGATTGAACTACTAACTAAGAGCCCTCTATTTGTAACGACTGCAAGTAGAGGGCTGTTGATCTGTTTGGAATATTTCAATTAAAGGTCAATCTTCCAGTCTGCCATGGTCGCAGCCAAGTGAAAGGTAGTGTTCAATCTCACCACTCAGCACAAGCTGGGCGTACTCCAATGGCTTATTGTAGAGCAGCCAGTCCAGTTCTGCCCGCTGTGCCGGGGTGTTGCCGTACTCGTCCTCAATGGCAATGCAGTCGATGGCAACAGCAGAGCCGTCCGCAAACTGGGCTTCCACCCGGTTGGTGTCCATATTGTAGTGGCAAGAAAGCAGTTTGTTCATAGTCGTGTCCTCCATGACTTGATTTTGATGTTCGGCCACTCAAACCAATGCCGTCAAGCCGGTGGGGGATAGAGCGATTTTATTTGTCGGGGAGTAAGTGCACGGTTTCTGCACGGATTTTGCACGGTTTCAAAACGTGCAGAAGGTGCTTTTCGTTACAAAATCCGACAAAGGGTGCAGAAATTACTGGGTGAAAAATCACGTTGTCTTGATTAAAAATAACGATGACTCGAAACTTCCATAAATTGAGACGAACCGGCGGCTTGCTCTCTTAATCAGTGGGCCCAGGGTTCGAGTCCCTGGAGGTGCACCAAATTTTAAACGTCAAATCGTAAGATTTGGCGTTCTTTTTTTTCTTTTTCTATGTAGGAATGCGGCTGCACACTTTCTGCACACCGTTTGCACGCTTGATTTTTTGCAGGGCAGGAAAGCCGACACGGCAAAGTTGACAAAAAACAAAGCAAAACATTGTGACACTTTACAAAATACAAAATTGCCCGACGAAAAAGCTGCTGCACTTTTCAGATTGAAAGAAACGGCAAAAAACGCTATACTTTCGTTAACGGAAGAAAAGGCGCTTAGCGAGAAGATCGCTAAGCGCCTTTTTTGTACCCTGCGGGGCGGCTTTCGTTTTACGGTTGGGTCAGCACCTCCGGGTCGCCGGGCTTATAGATATGGGTCTTGGTCAGGCGGCGCATGGTGTCCTCGTGGTTGCGGCTGGCGTAGGCGGTGTACAGGATATCCATCACGTTCAGCTGGGAAAGGCGGGAGGACATGGCGCCGTTGCGGAACAGGCTCTCGTTGGCGGCCACATACAGCACATGGTCGGCCAGCTGCGCCACCTCGGAGGGGTAGTAACGAGTCACCGCGATCACCGGTGCGCCGCCCGCCTTCATTTCTTTGATGCACTGGATCATCTCCATGGTCTGCCCGGAGTAGGAGAACACGATGCCCACATCCTGCGCGGTGGCATTGCGCGCCTGCAAAAGCTGCGAGTGGGAGTCCTCGTTGACCACGCAGGGTTTGTCCAGCCGCAGAAATTTCAGGTAGGTGTCCTTTGCCACGCACAGCGAAGAGCCGATGCCGAACAACAGCACCGTGCGGGCGTTGGCGATCAGCTCTACGCACTGCTCCAGCTCGTCCAGCAGCAGCAGCCGCTGGGTGTCCAGCAGGCTCTGGATGTTCTTGTGAGTCACCTTCTCCACGATCTCCTGCAGGCTGTCCTGTGGGGTGATGTCCTTTTCCCGGTGGCTGCCGTTCTCGCCAAGGGTGGCAAGCTCCAGCGTCAGAGCGTGGCGCAGCTCCTTGTAGCCCTGAAAGCCAATCACCCGGCAGATGCGCACCACGCTGGAAGGGGAGGAAAAGGAGCGCCGCGCCAGCTCCCGAATGGTAAGGGTGGTGGTCTCGTCCGGGTTGTCCAGAATGAACTGCGCAATCTGCCGCTCGGTGCTGCTGAGGGAGGGCTGCACCTCCCGCAGGCGTAAAAGAACGTTCTGCATATAGATTACCTCTGTTGTATTTCAGGATGGATTGAACAAGTTGCACAAAAAAGTTATACTTGAACGCAAAAATTTCAAAAACAATGCTTGCATAAAACATTGTACCACAAAATAGTCTTTTTGTGGACATTTTGTTTGAAAAAGTTTATACTTTGGTCATAATCACGCCGCAAGGGGTGTGGCGGAAAATGGAGGTGCAGGAAATGGGTTTGAATCTGAGTGGGATGACCACCGAGACCTGCAACCCGCGCACGATGCAGCTGGACCAGATGTCCCCGCTGGAGATCGTGACAGTCATGAACGAGGAGGACGCCCGGGTACCGCTGGCCATTGCCAAGTGCCTGCCGCAGATCGCGCAGGCGGTCACTTGGGCGGCAGAGTCCTTTGAAAAAGGCGGACGGCTGTTCTATATGGGCGCCGGTACCTCCGGCCGCTTAGGCGTGCTGGACGCCGCCGAGTGCCCGCCCACCTTCGGTGTGCCGAAGGAGATGGTGGTAGGGCTGATCGCCGGCGGCGAAAAAGCCTTTATCGAGGCCGTGGAGGGCGCAGAGGACAGCCGGGAGCTGGCTGTTGAAGATCTGAAAGCCCACGGCCTGACCGCAAACGATCTTGTGGTGGGCATTGCCGCCTCCGGCCGCACGCCCTATGTGCTGGGCGGTCTGGACTACGCCAAAAGCGTAGGCTGCCACACCGCCGCCATTGCCTGCAATATCGGCAGCGCCATCGGCAAGGCCGCAGAGCTTGCCATCGAGGTGAATTGCGGCCCTGAGGTGCTGACCGGCTCCACCCGGCTCAAGTCCGGCACGGCACAGAAACTGATCTTGAACATGATCTCCACCGGCTCCATGGTGCGCACCGGCAAGGCGTACCAGAACCTGATGGTGGACGTGCAGCAGACCAACGAAAAGCTGCACACCCGCGCCGAGAATATCGTCATCGACGCCACCGGCGTGGAGCGGGAGAAAGCACGCGCCGCCATTGATGCAGCGGGCGGCAGCGTAAAGACCGCCATCACCATGCTGCTGGCAGACTGCGATGCACAGGATGCCGCCCGGCGGCTGGAACGGGCACGCGGCCATGTGCGGGAGGCCATCCGGCTGGAAGTGCTGTAAAAGCACATTTTTACACCCAAGTTCCTTAGCGGCACAGGCCGCATCGGATATACACCTGTTTTAAAGGAGGGCCCACTTATGACGAATGAAGAACTGGTCCGCGCGGCGCTGGAGAAGGTCGGCGGAAAGAGCAACGTTCTCACCGCAACCAACTGCATGACCCGCCTGCGGGTGCGCGTTAAAGATGACGCCAAGATCGACGATGATGGCCTGAAGGCCATCGAGGGCGTGATGGGCATCGTGCATGACCGTACCGGCTATGTGGAGATCGTGGTCGGCCCCGGCAAGTGCCGCAAGTGCGCAGATATCTGCCGCGACATGGGCATCCCGGCAGACGCCGCCACTTCCACTGCCAACGACTGGCAGACCAACAAGGCCGCAGTCAAGGCCGGACAGAAGCAGAGCAAGGTCAGGGAGCTGTTCAAGACCTTCGGCGATATCTTTATCCCCCTGATCCCGGGCGTTGTGGCTTCCGGTCTGTGCGCCGGCATCAACTCCCTGATCGGTCAGGTGGTGCCGAACTACGCCGACATCCCCGCACTGGCTCTCATCAGCACCCTGCTGGGCCTGATGAACACCTGCTTCCTCGGCTACCTGACCGCATGGGTCGGCTACCGCGCAGCCGAAAAGTTCGGAGGTACTCCCATTCTGGGCGGTATGCTGGGCATGATCACCGGTCTGGACGGAATCAACAAGATCTCTTCCATTCTGGGTCTGTTCAACGAGGCTGTGCCGCTGGATTCCATCCTGCGTGCAGGTCGCGGCGGCGTGCTGGCCGTTGTGCTGGGCGCATGGTGCCTTGTCAAGATCGAGCGCTGGGTGCGCAAGTGGATGCCCGAATCTCTGGATATTGTGTTCACCCCGCTGATCACCATGATCCTGTGCCTTGTACCCTATATCCTGGTCATCATGCCCGCTACCGGCTATGTTTCCACCGCACTGTGCTGGGTGGTTGAAAAGCTGTGCATGAGCGAGAGCCTGATCGTGCGCATCATTGCCGGTTATGTTTCCACCGCTCTGTTCCTGCCCATGGTCGCTATGGGTATGCATCACGGTCTGGTCGCCCTGTACTCCGTGCAGCTGGAGACCTTCGGCTACGTTACCCTGTACCCCGCTCTGGCCATGGCCGGTGCCGGTCAGGTGGGCGCTGCTGTCGCTATCTACTTCAAGGCTAAGAAGTGCGGCAACACCCGTCTGAAGAATGTTATCACCGGCGCGCTGCCCGCAGGTCTGCTGGGCATCGGCGAGCCGCTGATCTACGGTGTCACCCTGCCCATGGGCAAGCCCTTCATCAGCGCCGGTCTGGGTGCCGGCTTCGGCGGTGCCTTCGTCATGGCCATGCAGGTGGCTGCTACTGCTTGGGGTCCCTCCGGTCTGCTGGCTCTGTTCGTCATGACCGCCGGCCCTCACGGTGTGGCTGCTTCCGTTGGCTGCTACGCAGTGGGTCTGGTCATCTGCTACATCATGGGCTTTATCGTGACCAACGCAATGGTCTCTGTTGAGGATGTTGCCAATGCTTAAAACACTCGGACGGTCAGTGTATCTGACGCAGTTTGAGGAACAGCGTGCGTCGCTTTCCGCTTTTGCGGCAGGCGGCGCGCCTGTTTTTATCTCACTGCATATCAGCGAAGAATTTGATGCCGCTTACTGCGCCCGCGTGCAGGAGATGTGCGACTTTCTGGCGGCGCAGGGCTGGCGCATTCTGGCAGACGTGTCGGAAAAGACCATCCGGCAGTTCGGCTGTGCCGACCTGACTGCGCTGGCAAAGCGGCTGCACCTGTGGGGTCTGCGGCTGGACTACGGCTTCTCGCTGGAGGAGATGCGCGCCCTTGCGCAGCAGCTGCCCGTTGCCGTCAACGCTTCCACCACCACTCCGGAGGTGGCGCGGCAGCTGGCCGCGGGCGGCGGCACGGTCATCGCCATGCACAACTTCTACCCCCGCCCGGAGACCGGCCTTGACCCGGAATTCCTGCACGAGAGCACCGCCGCATTGCAGGCAGAGGGCTTGCAGGTGTACGGCTTTATCCCCGGCGACGCTCTGCTGCGCGGCCCGCTGTACAAGGGGCTGCCCACGCTGGAAGCCCACCGCACCGCCGCCCCCTCGGCAACCTTTGTGGATTTGGCTGTGAACTACGGGCTGGACGGTATTTTTGCGGGAGATCCGGAGGTCAGCGCGCGGGAGCAGGAGTACATCCGGCACTTCTGCACCACCGGCGAGCTCTGCCTGCCGGTCGCTCTGCGCCCCGGCTACGAGACGCTGTACGACCGCACCTTTACCTGCCGCCCGGACTCGCCCAAAGGGCTTGTGCGATATCAGGAATCCCGGCTCTACTCCTGCTTTGGCAGCACCGTGCAGCCGGATAATTGCGTGGAGCGCCGCCGCCGTTGCGTGACCATGGATAACATCGGCTACGGACGCTATTCCGGCGAGATCCAGCTTGTGCGCGCCGACCTGCCCGCAGACGAAAAGGTAAACGTCATCGGCGAAGTGCCCGCAGAATACGACTTGCTGCTGGACTGCATTAAGCGCGGAAAGACCTTCCGCATGGTAAAAGTACAGTAAAAACCCTCTCAGTCACGCCGTCAGGCGTGACTGAGAGGGTCCGTTTTATAACTCCTGCTCTTCAAACCCGTTGACGGTCAGCACGGTCAGGGCGGTAAAGCCGGCAGCCTTGATGGCGGCGGCTTCGTCAAAGCCGAAGGTCAGCGCGGCGGTGTCGTGGGCGTCGGCGGTGATGATCACCCTGCCGCCCAGCTTGTTCCACTCGCCCAGCAGCCATGCGCCGGGGTAGAAATCCTTGCGGTAGCCCCGGTATACGCCGCCGGTGTTCACTTCCAAGATGCAGTCGTTCTCCCGGGCAGCTTGCAGCGCCCTGAGTGCCGCTGCTTTGTAGCGGGGAGACTCCTCATCAAAAAAGCTGCCGTCTGCGTTCAGCTTTTTGACAAGGTCGATGTGACCCAGAATGTCCGGCTTTTTGGCGGCGATCTTCTCCACCTCGGCAAAATAGGCCTCCACCGCTGCCAGCGGGTCGCCGTCAAAATCGTTGTTGATGCAGTCCTGCAGATCCTCGGGGCGGAAATTGATCTCGTAATATTTCCCGGTGTTCTTGCCGTACAGGTGGTGTGCACTGCCGATTCAGTAATCAAAGCCCTTGGGCGTGCCCTCGCTCAGCAGGTCCCACTCGATGCCACACAGGATATCCACCTTGCCTCGGTACTCGTTTTTTAGCTTGGCAATGGTGGCGCGGTACTACGCGGTGCGGCCGGGGGTCATGCAGTATTCCGGGTCGGGCTTTGTGTAGCTGTGGCCGCTGAAACCAAGGGTGGTCAGCCCCTGCGCACAGGCGGCACCCGCCATCTCCTGCAGGGAGTTTTTGCCGTCACACAAAGTAGAGTGGCAATGTACGCTGGACTTTCTGTAATCTGTCATGGGCTTTTCACTGCATCCTTTCCTGTTTGACCTTGTGGTCGATGACGTGGCGCTTTTCCAGCTCCCGGGTCACATCCTCTACGGTGATGCAGTTAATGGCAAGGGGGATGCTATCCTCAAACCGGGCTTCCACCCGGTTGGTATCCATGTTGAAGCGGCAGGAAAGCAGTTTGTTCATAGGAAACCTCTTTCTATATTAAGGTGATGTCTGTTCGATTGTCCAAATTCCTGCCATGAATCGTAAGTGTTGATGTACATTTGATGCTTGGTTTAAACAGGTGAAATTGCGGATGCCATTTTCGAGCCAAACCAGCCCATTTTCCCGGCTTTGCATAAAAATCCGATCCCTGTTTTAAGGGGCAGATTTTGGCTCTGCACATTTTTGCACACCGGAACGGCTGGATAACGGATGCGAGAGAGGATAACAGGTGCAAAGAATGCAACAGATGCAAAATGCAAATTTATGATAAAACGATAAAAAACAACGAATCTGCGTAATTCTGAAAATTGACGATTGTTGCGCGTTGGTTTCTCTTAATCAGTGGGCCCAGGGTTCGAGTCCCTGGAGGTGCACCGATAAAATAGCGTTGAATCGTAAGATTTGATGCTCTTTTTCGTTATGTAACCCCGAAAATTCGGGGTCTGCACGGTCAATGCACGGTTTTTGCACGGTCGGCTTTTTCGTGGGAATCCTCTGCATGGGCTGGAATTGCTTTGAAATGCGTGGTAAATTTTGCATCAGGTCAGAAGAGCCAGACGGAGCTGCGCCTTTACTTCGGGGTCTGCATTCTTCAGCAGTTCCAGCAGAGCAGTCATAGAGATGGTCGGTTCGCCTTCAGTGGGTACAACCTGCGGGCTGGGGCTTTCCTGTTTAGCATAGAACCCTTCCTCGAACTTCCTGCCCAGTTCTACACGAGAGGACTGCTGGATATGGGCGTAGGTGTTCACCAGCATATCCGCCGTGGCGTGTCCTGTGGTGCCCTGAACGGCCTTCACATCGCCGCCGGAGATCATCAGCTGATAGGTGGCACTGGAATGCCGCAGGCCGTGGAACACGATACGCGGGAACTCTGGGTGTGCATCCTGCCATTTGAGGAACTTCTTGCGGATGAGCACCGGCTCCACCGCCAGACCGTTGGGCAGACGGAACAGCATTCCGCTGTCATGGTAGCGTGTCGGGTCTTTTCTCTCGTCTGCCGCCAGCTGATTCAGCCACTTCTTCAATTCCTCTTTCAGAGCAGAGGTCATAAAGATAGTGCGGCAGGAAGACGCCGTTTTGGTACTTTTCAGGATGAGGGAAGTGGTGCTACGTTCCAGCTTGTCCGGGAATACCTTGATGATGCAGCCATCGTCCACTTGGTTCAGAGCTTCTTTTCGCACCCGCTGCATGGACTTGTTGATACGGAAGGTCCCGATGCCATCTGCTGCGTCATAAGGTGGCAACAATTCGGATATTTTAAGCGCAACGCTTAGAATACCAAAGGGTTGCCGCCTTTTTTTATTTCAAATTCTGCGCTCAGAAAAAAAGATGTTTTCGCGTTATTTTGGTAACCGGGGAGATTTGAACTCCCCTTTTCACAGATTCAAAGGCAAAATCCTGAGAAGCGCCCTTTTTGCGGGCGCAAAATAGAGCGATCTTTCCTCAAAATTTTATACGATCTTTCGGGCGTCTGTTTGTTGGTTTCGTCGAAGCCATCAAAAAGGCGCCCTTTTTCATTTCCCGACATCAAAAAGGGCGTCTCTGCCTAATCCATCACCCGGCCGGAGCATTTCAGGATGCTCCGGCTTATTTTTTTGCTTACGAGGAGGACTTCACAATGAACGATCAGAACGAAACCACGTAGCTCCGTTACCTTGAAAAAACCGCCACCCGGCTGCGGCAGAACGATTTCACGGTGGAGCCGATTGAGGATCACCACCTGCCCGTCTGCTGGGAAAAAGGGCGCCTCTGCCGCGTTTCCGGCAAGGGCAGCGTGTTGTACCGGCAGGAGCGTGTCGATGCCCTCGGCGCGCAGGACGCTTTGCAGGCGGTGATCGACACCGCTAAAATGACTTCGGAATACATGGCGATTCTGGAAACCGCGCCGCGGCTCAAAGCCAGCGGACTGGATGGCGACTACCGTATCCTCGCGGACTTCGGTGACGCGGTGCTGGCGGGCCACCCCACCGAGCGGGGCATCCAGTTTGTGACTTGGGAGTGGGACTTCGACCGAGAGGGCGTCCATCACGGACATTATTTTCAGGATGACTACGACGCCGCCAAGCGGGACTTCACCGTGCGCGGCGGGCTTGTTCCAAAAGACGCCCTTTTTGAGCCGGAGCAGCTTGCGGAGATCTACCGCGCGCTGGCGTTCGTCCGCGAGCAAGACGAAACCCTTTCGTGCGGACGGGATCAGGAGTTGGCGGAGCTGATGGAACAGGTCGGCGGACTGCTGCCTGCGGATGCTCCGCGGCAGCGGGACGCGCCGGAACAGAGCGGCATGACAATGAAATAAGTATCCACGCAGGCCGGACAGAAATGTCCGGCATTTTTTATTTTAACAGGAGGAAAAATGATGGAAATTTACGGCACGATCCACTTCAAACTCATTCTCCCGCACTTCCCCGGCTTTCAGCAGGAGCCGCTGCCGGCGCCTGTTTGCAGCCGCTCCCCGGAATGTGACGGCTGCCCTTACCCTCGCCATGGCTTTCTCTGCTGGGGCGCGGACGGGACCTGTCTGCGGACCAGAATGAACAAAATCAACGGATCGGAGGGAAAAAATGATGATTCAAGCGATTCTCAGTAACCCCAGCAACCCGGAATACGGCGTGGCGACCATCCCATTCCCCATCCCACATGACCAGTACGCGCACTGCATGGAGTTGTTGGGGGCATTGGAGATCGGTGATGCGGTCAAGGCGGACTGCAAGGTGACGAAGATCGACAGCTTCTACACCGTCCTGAAACGAACGGAGATGCTCACGGTCAATGTGGAGGAACTGAACTACCTCGCCAAGAGGCTGGAAAGCTTCGATACCGGCGAGGCCGCGCAGTTTCAGGCAATGGCCCACAAGCTGGAGCTTTTTGAGCTGAAAGATCTCATCAACCTGACCTTCTGCTGCCAGCAAGCCACGGTCATTACAGACTTTTCCGACCTCGCCGCTGTTGGCCGTGACCACTACATGAACCTGCACGGCGGCAGCGCCAAAACAGAGGAATTGGATGCGCTAGATGGCGAGGAAACCGCGCGGCGGCTCATCGAAAGCGGCAGCGGCACGATCACCCCCTACGGCGTGGTCTACGACAACGGCATGAAGTTAGAGCAGGTCTACGATGGCCGGTTTTTTCCCTGCTATTACTATGAGCCGAACGCCATCACCGTTGCGGTGACCTCCAAAACCGAGCCAGAGGACACAGAACACATCACATGGCTGTTTCTCCCTATGGTGCAGGAGGAGATCGACCGCGCCCTCCTTCGCGGGGGCATCACAGATCCATCGGAGATTCGTCTGAGCTTGGAGGATAGCTGGCTCCCACACGAAGTCCTTGACCTGCTGGACATGGACCATGTTGACATCAGTGAACTCAATGCACTGGTGCAGGCACTTGATGAGTTTTCCGACATGAGTATCAGGAAATATGCTGCGGCAGCTGTTATGGCAAGACCACATACCATGGAACAGGCAAAACATTTGGCAGAAAATCTCGACCTGTTTGATTTTGCCCCCAGTGCCAGCACACCGGAGGAGTACGGCAAGTACATGATCCAGCAGTCCGGTCATTTTGACTATGACGAAAATCTCGACGCTTTTTATGACTATGAGAAGTACGGCATGGAGCGCATGAACGCGGAGGACGGGATGTTCACCGACCGGGGTTACATCGCCTATAAGGGCTATTACAGCATGGAGGAAGTGATGAACGGAAGCCAGAGCAGCCACATGGTGATGGGAGGGCTTTCACGATGATCATTCAAGCAGAACTGAAGTGTAAGCAGACCGGGTGTGAGGCAGACCCCTGCGCCGTGGCTACATGGATTTTGAGCAATACGGTCAGGACTGCATGGCAAACGACTGCGTGACGCAAACGGAGTTCGGCCTGCTGCGGCGATTGGAGCCGCCCTTCCCGGAGCAGCGGCAGGGACAGAGGATGATGTAAGCAAAAGCGGCTCGATCCATTTGGAACGAGCCGCTTAATAAGCAGACAAACTTGAAATTGCGATGCAGAAAGCCCTTAACAAGCCTATTGAGCTGCTGTTCTATCAATCGAAAGTGAAATGCTATTTGTTGGCATACAAATGGCAGCCTTTTACATGGTCATTGACAATCCCTATTGCCTGCATATAGGCATATATAATTGTACTACCAACAAACTTAAAGCCAAGCTCTTTTAAGTCTTTACTAATTTGATCTGAGAGTGCAGTCCTTGCGGGTATATCAGTTTCAGTTTGGAACTGATTGAGAATTGGCTTACCATCAACATAAGACCATATAAACGAATCAAAACTGCCATACGATTCTTGGATTTTTATAAACTGTTGAGCATTTGTTATTGCTGATTTGATTTTTAACCGATTACGAACAATACTACTATTTTGCATTAGATCTTCTATTTTTGCATCATCGTACAGCGCTACTTTTTTGCAGTCAAAGTTATAAAAAGCAATTCTAAATGCCCCTCTTTTGTTTAGTATAGCTATTAGAGCCTGAAACATCTGCATAGCCAGGATTCTCGAAACAGAATCACGCCTTATTAGATAGCTTTGAACCATTCCTTACCCTGACTGAGGATATCCATAACATCTTCGCTGCTGCTTATATCCTGAGACTCAATAGCGTCCAGAGCTTCCCAGCTGAGAAAACCAACCGGAGTTCCATTGATGACCAGCATGGTGGACCGCGCTGAATTGCCATCAGGGTGCAAGTGCAAGAGACTATCGAAGTATGCTCCACCTGCCATATACTGCATGAGCTCTTGAGGAGAATCTGCTGTCAAAACGGTGCCAATCGAATAAGCAGCCACGCCGATGTCACTTCGATTCATTCGCTCTTCAATGGATAAAAGTTCCACTTTGACAGCTGGGTTTCCACACTTGCCTTGTTCTTCGGCAATATATGCTTCAATGGTATCCTGATAGGCCGAAAGAGCGGGTTCTTCGATAGATGTTTCGTAATCATTAATGGAACGGACCATCCAATACAATTGTTCATCCTCTACATAAAAGATTCCATCGGGGAGTGCATCCCCGCCGGAGATGCGGACTAGGTTTTCCTGAAAACCAGCACTCAGGTTCAGTATGTGGTCATAGTCCCACTCGTCTTCAGGCGGTGTATCTGCATACATTTCTAGCGCATGATACATTGTACTGCAAAAAATATTGTTAATATCGTAGGACCTGCGGCATACACAAAACGTTTCTTCATTTCTATTACCATACCTTTCCACCGATCTTTATTGCACAAAACATCAAGAAACGGAGCTGCCACTAACGTAGCTTTGCATAGAGCTTTCTGCATAGAAAAATACGCATGAACATCCTCCCACGGAGCGAATGCTCATGCGCCCGAACTTACGATTTTAATTCGTCCGCTCCAGATAAGTTGTTTTGTCTTGCTAAATGTATAGAACGGGTGGGATGATAGAGCTGATTTTACTATAGGGACAAATTATTTATAAATTCTTGAATACTAGATTCATTTGCTAACGATTTGTTAAAAACCATGTAATAATTCACAGGAGGAATATTGTCGCCTATGATTTTAACCTCCCGAAGCTCACCGGATTTTAGCTGTTCTGCTACCAAGTTAAATGGTAACAACGCAAAAAAATGACTTTCCTTCAGAAGCGGGAGGGCATATGAAGCTACATCAACTGTTATCTGAGGCTGATAAAGCGCAGGAAACAACTTTCTTCTTGTGGGTGTATACAGGAAATTTGTATCAATGATGGGTAACTCCTTCACATCCTGGTAAGCAATCTCACTTTGGCATCTCTCATTTTGTGAATCTGTAACCAATACAATGTTATCTTTGCCGATATTTTTGCATATATAGTCAGAATAGTCGATTGGACGGTGAGTAAAAGCGACATCTATTGATGCTTTCAGCAGTTCATTTAGAAGTTGGGGTGTATGTCCAAATCGAACAGTAATTGCGATATGGGGGAATAGCGATGAAAATGAACTTATTCTTTTGCTCAGGTACATATCGTAATAGGCATAGACAGTTCCTATTGCTAAATGAGATGCATATTGGTTCGCTTGGTGTATCTGTTCATGAATCTTCTCTTCCATATTCATGATCTGTTCAGCATATCTTTTCAAAAGATTCCCAGCGTTGGTTAAGGAAATAACTGCGCGGTCGCGATTAAATAGTATTTGACCGACCTCCTTTTCTAACGCATGAATCCTTTTGCTGACAGATGACTGGGTGATAAAAAGTGTTTCAGCGGTACGAGAGAAACTTTTTGTTTCCACTATAATCAGGAATGTTTTTAGCTGTTCAGAAGTCATGCAAACCCTCCAATCGCTTTTTGGAATTAAAGTAAGAAATAATATTCTCTTGAACAATTATAGACAATATGCTATCATTGTCAAGAGCAGTTTGCCTTGACTAACCATATTCTCTTAAACAACGGTTAGAGAAATCTAACTGCAATCCAAATATTTACATGAAATGAGATGGTCCCATATTTATAAAAGGTGCGAAAGAGTGGATCGGTCCCAGTGCCCGAACGTTCCTGCTTATTAAAATATTTATTGAGCAGAAGTTACTGGCACTTGGGTATGATTATTTCTATGGAGGGATTGTATCAAAGTGCTCGATCTATGATGGATACACAAAAATATTAGGAGATCATTTTAAGGATATTTTCGTTGATTTCAAATACAGCGGCACAGATTATATTTTGGCCCCGGAATATACATTTAGGGTATATGAATATTTGTCCCGCAATGATTTTCCGCCAGATTATAAAAAGGTCTTTTATTCTCAAGAGATGATGCGCAATGAAAGTATCGCTGATGTTAAGGACGGAAAGACATTTTCTTTTTGGCAGATTGGATATGAAATCTTTGGAACTGATGATAGCGTCTTATCGGTTGAATCCATTGCCACTCTCTGGCATTGTTTGCACACCTTCCCGTTAGATGGGTTGCGACTGAGGATTTCAGACAAACGCATATTGCAAGCGTTATGCAAGCAATACTCGATTTCAGATACGGAGCTTCATAGAATCCTTTCTCTTTTGGAATCGTGCAACGAGGATGGTAATACCTTCTATAATCTCTACGTCCAAGGCGGCGGGAGTAGGGAGTTTGCTAGAATGTTGGCACACCTCTTGTGTTTGGCAGACAAAAACATGTTCAATTCAAGCGTAATCCAAGATATGTTAAAAGATGACCTTGCATTAGAGGCCGCCAAGAACTTGAATACGATCTATGGCGAGCTGAAAAGCCGTTGCAAGGATTCTGATATTGTCATGGTACCTGCGATGCCAAAAACTTGGAACGCATATACGACAGTTGTATATGACGCAAGGGTGAATGACTATGATAAGGCCATTGCTGGGGGCGGGAATCTATTCATTGATACGACCAATCCAGATTATATTCACAGCGGAGCAGGAATTGGTGTAACGCGGATCGCAGAATATCTTCTTGCAACAGGGAAAGGCGTAGATGCTTCAAATGCGTCTTGGATGAATACTGAAATTTAGGAGGAAATGTATGGCACATCTTTTGATGGTAGAAGGTTGGGTAAGCGAAAACGGTAATCTAATCCTTCCGTTGCTTAAAGAACTCGGGCACACTTATACTTTTGTGACGCGAAATCCGGGGCACTATAAATTGGATGGACAAGCAGGCCCGCACCCTCTTTTCCAAAATGCGGCGGATATCATTGAAACGGACACGAATGATATACCCGCTCTTATTGAACGTGTCAGGTCTCTTCAATTTGACGGAGTTATTTCTGTCTGCGATTATTACTTTGGAGCGGTATGCGCAATAGCAAGCGCGTTTAATCTCCCTTGCCCTCTTCCGAGAAATCTGAAAAACATCCGCCAGAAACATTTGATGCGTGCATCTTTGGATCGAGCTGGTGTTGCGAATGCAAAATATCGCTTGGCATATACCTGGAGCGAAGTGTTAGACGGAGCGGCTGAACTGGGCTATCCGCTCATTATTAAGCCGGTTGATTTGGGGTCAAGTTCTTTTGTGCGGGTGGTGCATGATGAGGACGCATTACATGACGCATTCAATGCCTTGGAGAATTTTCCCTTAAATTATAGAGGGCAGGAACGAAATCACACCGTATTGTTGGAAGAGTTTTTGCAGGGAGAAGAAATTAGCATTGAATGTGTCGCATACCAGGGAAAGATTACGGCGATTGGACCGACAGATAAATCTCTGATCGGTTATCCTTGCTTCATAGAAGATGGGCATATGTTCCCTGCCAATATAGAGGAAAAACTGCTTTTAGAAGCTACGGATTATATCAAACAGGTATTGGAGACGCTGGAGTTTGACAATGGAATTGCTCATGCGGAAGTCAAGCTGACAGAAACCGGCCCGCGTATTGTTGAAGTAAACCCAAGGACGCCGGGTGGATTTATCACGGAGCTTATTACGCGTGTGACGGGGATCAATCTTTTGAAAGTCTTTGTAGAACTGGCTTTGGGCAAAGCTCCTGACCTCGAAAGGACAGAAACCGGCATCAAAAGTGCGGCCGTAAAATTCCTGACACCTCCTCGCGCGGGGACAATCGCGGAAGTTCACGGGCTGGACAGCTTAAAAAATAGTCCGCATATTGTGCGTTATAGGATCCCGGATTATACCGGGCGCCGTGTTGGTGCACCTGTTGATAATGATTGCTACATGGGCCATGTGATCGCAGTTGACCATGAGGATCATAAAGCAAGTTTATACGCGAAGCAAGCCATCGAACAGATCAAATTGGTATTTGCGGAAGAAGATTAGAAATAACAAAGACTCCTGTCAATATGCCATAGAAATGGAGATAGTCATGGAACACAAATATAAAACCGTGGGCGAGCTCCGAGAGTCAATTTTGACTGGTGCGATGCAACCGCCTCCTGAAAGCTTTACAGTGTGCGGATCTTCCTACATATACCAGACCTCAAAACTTCCTGGTGCCTCTATTGTTTATGAGAATTATTATCTTTTGATGCGCGTAGAGGCTTATTTTGGGGTCTGCTGTCACTCAGCGGAGCAATTAGAGATGAAGATCGCAGGACAGCTTTCCGGCTTAAATCTTCGGGATGTGATTTCCGACTCCAGGCTTCCAGTTCAAATTGCTGCTATGGACGCTTACCTTGGAAACTTGTTCGATCATAAAGAGATGTGCAGCAAAATGATTGAACTTCCTTATGGAACGACTATGCAACGAGCAGAAATCCGGGATGAGATTGTTGCGTCAACGGCGCGAGTCCGGCCTGGACAAAGGGTTGCGTTGATCGGTGTGGTAAATCCCTTGGTCGCTGCTATTCGGGAGTGTGGCGGAATTTGTCTGCCGTGTGACTTTAATATGGAAAAGACTCAATGGGGAGACCATGTTGAAAAGGACATGGAGAAGGTGCTGCGGGAGGCGGATTCTGTCATTTGCACGGCAATGACGTTGGGGAACGGAACGTTTGATCGCATTTTAGAGTGTGCAAGAGAAAAAGCTGTACCTCTAACAGTATATGCGCAAACGGGAAGTGCTGTTATAGCACAATTTTTAGGCGATGGTGTGACAGGACTGGTAGCAGAGACTTTTCCTCTCTCTCAGTTTAGCCCATACCCTACAACTATTTATCAATATTTGAGAGAGGAGCCGACTAGAGCGAATGAGCCAATTTGACTTCATCCCGGAGACAGATAATCTACTACATACAAACCCTGCTTTATATGAAGCCTTCTATTCGGGAACGGAAACCAGTATGGCCTATTTTTTGCGTGCTCTTCTTGATCATTTCAAACCCGGACCGAAGGTTTTGGATGTCGGCTGCGGCTTGGGGCGCGAGGCGGCCTATCTGTGCCGCTATGGGTATCAGATCGATGGTCTTGATAATTCAAAAGAAATGTTGGAGTGGGCTAGCAGCCGCTATGTTGCCCCTCGTTTCATCTATGGTGATCTCCGCACCTATGTCAGCGAGATAGAATATGATGCGCTCTACTGTGTTGGGAGTTCATTTATGTATAATTTTACAAATGAATCCGCCATCCGGTGCTTGAAATGCTTTCGTGAAAATTTAAGAAAAGGCGGCCTGCTATATCTTGATATGCGCAATGCGGCAATTTTTCTGACAGATAAGGGGCAGCAGAGGTTGAGAGAAGAAGGGGTAGATGAGACTGTTTACCAAGGGCAGAAAGCTACAGTTCGGATTCGGCTCAGCATTGATTTAGAGAAGCAACTTCTCAATCGCGATTATTATTGGAGCATCGCTGGCGCAAAACCGATTCACGAGCGGTTGCAGCATCGCCTTTTCTTTCCGCAGGAGTTAGCTCTTTTCCTGTCTATATGCGGATTCCATGTACTTCAAATTTTTGATAGGCCGGATGCTCATAACGGCCATTATCAAGATGGGGAACCTTTGACTTTTTCAAATGAATTAACAGGAAGCCGTTTCCAAATAATTGCTGAAGCGAAATAAACCGTATAGATGGAGGATGATTTTATGGCACATTTATTGATGATTGATAGCTGGGTAGGAGGAAATGGCGTAATTTTGCCTCACTTGCTCAAAGAACTGGGGCACACCTACACCTTTGTCACACGGAATAGAGCGCATTATCACAGCGATTTCCGTGTTGAAGAGCACGCTGTAATCAAATATGCAGATACAATTCTGGAGGCAGATACCAATGACACCGATGCGGTCTTGGCGGCACTTCCGCATAAAAATTATGACGGGGTTATTACGACCTGCGATTATTATATCAAAACTGTCTCCGAAGTTGCGGAGCGGCTGCAACTTTCCTGCCCGTTCCCTAAAACGGTCGAAACTGTCCGGCATAAGCAAAAAATGAGGCAGGCATTGGACCGGGCGGGGCTCCCTAACGCCCAATACCGTCTGGCATATAACTGGGGTGAAGTGGTGGCTGCTGCGAAGGACCTCGGCTATCCCTTGGTGTTAAAACCTGTTGACCTTGCATCGAGTGCGTTTGTCCGGCTGATCAGAAATGAGGAAGACCTGCAGGACGCATTCAAGGATCTTGAGGCGTTCCCCAGAAATTTCAGAGACCAGGAGCGTGACTGCACCTATCTTCTTGAAGAGTATATGGTAGGCAATGAGGTAAGCGTGGAAGCTGTGAGTTTTGCTGGAGAAACGAAGATTATCGGCATCACACAAAAGTCCCTGATGGGTGATCCCTACTTTGTTGAGAATGGGCATATGTTCCAGGCAGACTTACCGGAAGACATCCGCGCAGAGGTTTGCAAGTATGTTGAGAACGCACTCCAAGCGGTCGGATATAATCATGGGGTCAGTCATACAGAGGTAAAGCTTACGGAAGCAGGTCCGCGCATCGTGGAAATTAATCCACGCACTGCTGGCGGATATATTGCCGAGATCATCGAGATGGTATGCGGCGTAAATATTTTGAAGGCGTTTGTAGACCTGTCAATCAATGAGAAACCGGCCGTGGAGAAAATTCAGACGGGCACCACCAGTGCATGCGTGATGTTCTTAACGCCCACGCATGGAGGAAAAATCCTTCGCGCTGAAGGTACTGAGACGCTGAAAAATGACCCTCATATTGTTATGTATGAAATCGAAGAGTGTAAAGATCGGGTTGTAGGGCCTCCGATTGATAATGCGGGTCGTTTGGGGCACATCATTACTAAGGACGAAACGGGATATCGTGCAATGGAGTACGCAAGGGATGCCCTGAGCCGTGTTAGGTTGATTTTTGAATAAATTGTATTCGCAAGAAAAATCCTGGCAATTCCAGAGAGGACTGAATATAATATATGAACATTTTACAGACGATTGGACACACTCCATTGGTGCAGTTAACCAATAGTACCACAGTTGATGAGGGCCGGGTTTTCTTAAAATATGAGCGGAATAATCCGGGCGGCAGCATCAAGGACCGTCCAGCGTTGTATATTATCGAGCAAGCAGAAAAATTAGGATTGCTCAAGCCGGGCGGAACAATTATTGAGTCATCCAGCGGAAATTTTGGGATTTCTCTTGCGATGATTGGAGCGGTAAAAGGATACCATGTCATTATTCTGGTAGACCCAAAGACCACGAGTACAAATCTGGCGTTGTTGAAAAGTTTTGGAGCGGAAGTCATTGTTGTTACACAACAAGATGATAGTGGGAGCTATCATAAAACTCGTATCTCTCTAGCCAATCAAATGGCTAGAGAGATCAAGAACTCTTTTCGTCCTGACCAGTGCTTTAATGTATTGAACCGTCAAGCTCATTATAAAAATACTGCCCAGGAAATTCTTGATGACTGCAATAACGAAATTGATATGATTATAACCGCAGTCAGCACTGGTGGACAGCTTGGCGGGATATCCAAGTACATAAAAGAGCATATGCCGAGCGTGAAGATCGTTGGTGTCGATGCTGAAGGCTCTGCGATTTTTGGAGGGGAAGCCCATGCCTATCGGATTCCGGGTGTTGGGCTAGGCTGGACACCATCTAATCTTGATCTCAGTCTTGTGGATTGTGCGTACAAAGTAGATGATGAGCTTGCGTTTATTACCGCACGTGCGCTGGCCCGCCATGAAGGGATTTTGACCGGACCGTCGAGTGGAGCCTGTGTAGCCGTTGCCTTAAAGTATGCTCAGACCATGGGTGCAGACGCCAGAATTGTTTGTATCGGAGCAGATGGCGGAGAACGATACATACACACTCTCTTTAACGACGACTGGATGCAAGAGCAAAACTTTCGTTTCAACATGGACATCTGCGAGATTAAGAAGATGGCGTTAGGGTTGCGGCCGTGGAGTGATAACCCTATTTCCTGTGCTAATTATCGCACAGACCTGTTGGATGCTCTAGACGTTCCAGCTTCAACTCGCATGTTTAATAATGCCAATTGGATGGCAGAAGGGGCAGTTGTCAGCCACGTATAACTTCTGATGCAATCCTTATCTATAATTTAGATATCTATTTGCAGGAGGCTTTCATGAATTTACGTATTAAGTCCATGCGTTGCTTGCGGTGCGGCAAAAAGCTCCCTATCGGGGACTATCTATTCGGTTGTCCACATTGTTTAGAGCGTGGAGAACGCTCCAGCGTTACTTTTACATACGAAGGAGAGGCGCATATTAGGACTGATGCGCATGGATTGCATCGGTATGTGGAATATCTTCCCTATGAGATATTCCCCTCTATTGGAGAGGGAGAAACACCACTTGTTGAGTTAAAACGTATGGCTCAGGACTTGGGGTGTGCTGACATACATTGTAAAAATGAATTTCAAAACCCAAGCGGTTCGCATAAAGACCGTATGAATCCATTTGTCATTGCCCGAGCAATGGACACGAAAAAAGCAACAATATCATGTGCGTCAAGCGGGAATGAGGCTGCATCGTTGGCGCTATATGCAGCAGCGGCCGGAGTGGAGTGCTGTAATGTATCGAGCGAGGATATTACACCGATATGGCTGGCACCGTCACTTGCCTCAAAAGCAAGAGTGGTTCTGACAAAGACGCCAGAAGACCGGTTGGCGTATCTGCAAGAGAAAATTGATCGTGAGGATTGGTATTGCGTGACGAATCAACTCATTCCGCCGGTCGGTAGTTCTTGCTTCGGTATCCAAGGATATAAAACTATAGCATATGAGCTGTTCGAGCAAATGGGAAAGTCTTTAGCTGATTATATCTTTGTGCCTACCTGTCGCGGAGACCTTCTCTATGGTATTTTTGAAGGGTTTCAAGACTTAGTCGCTCAAGGGCTGATCTCATATATTCCACATCTTGTCGCGGTGGAACCCTTTGCCCGCTTAGAGCATGTTTTAGACGGCGCAGATTATAAGGACATTTTCACCGGATCGTCAGAATTAACACCATCAATCGGAGGCGGGACCGTTACATATCAATCGTTATTGGCGCTGCAGGAAAGTAAAGGATTTGCGATCAGCGTCCCTCAAGAAGATGTTGTGGATAACATTGTTTCAATGGCACGGTACGGACTGTATTTGGAAGCATCCTCCGCTATTTTGTACGGTGCGCTCAAAAAAGCAATTTTGGAAAGATGGGTCCCCTCGGACTCCAGAATTGTTTTCATTGCAACATCGCATGGATTCAAAAATGATCCGGATTATTTTGAGAGGGCGGATTTTATCAGTCTGATAAGCCGCAAGAAATAATAAACCGGCATAATTCCGAAAGAGATCTTCATTTTCTATGCGAGTAGTAGATATCTATGAAATTAAGATGAATTAGGTGCTTTTATGGAATATGCCCAGAAGGGACTTGATCTAACCGAAGGCTCAATTCGGCGTAAAATTGTCATTTTTGCGTTGCCAATATTGGTCGGAAGTTTATTGCAACAACTATACATAACAGTCGATGCCATCATTATAGGACAGTTCGCAGGAAAGAATGCGTTGGCAGCTATTGATGCAGTTTACAATCTCATAAAGCTGCCGGTCAACTTCTTCACTGGTGTATCGTCAGGGGCAACAATTATCATATCTCAATATTATGGAGCAAAGGAGCGAGAGCGGGTATCTAATGCAAGTCATACGGCACTCTTATTTGCTTTCTCCGGCGGCTTGTTGCTCTCAATATTTGGGATTCTTTTCGCTCCCTTCTGTTTGGAGCTTTTACAGGTTCCTGATGATATTTATCAGGATGCTCTTTCCTACGTCCGAATATACTTTGGCGGCATGGCTGCTTCCATGACATACAACATCGGTGCAGGGACCTTCCGTGCTGTTGGCAATTCAAAGACACCTTTCTATTTTTTGATTGCCGCAAACATTACAAACGTTGTATTGGATGTCCTGTTTATTGCTGTTTTTCGCTGGGGGGTTGCTGGGGCCGCGCTGACAACCGTACTATCTCAAATCTTGAGTGCCTTTTTGGTCACTATGGCTTTAGTGAAGACAGACCTGCCCTGCAAAATTCATCTAACTAAACTCCGCTTCCATAAAGCGTATTTAGTGGAGATTATCAGGTTGGGGTTGCCCGTTGGGATTCAAACGACGCTGTATCCGCTAGCGAATATGATGATCCAGTCCAATATCAATGTGTTTGGGACAAACAGCATTGCAGCCTGGGCAGTGTGTGGGAAGCTGGATTTCCTTATATGGCTTATTACCGATTCCTTGTGCACTACGATTTCAACTTTCGTTGCTCAAAATTATGGGGCGCGAAAATATGAACGCGCAAAAGAAGGAGTCCGGATTGGAACTATTTTGTCAATTATTCTTGTTGCGGCTATCGGGGTAATTCTTTACTTCTGGAATGTACCACTGGGATACCTGTTTGTAGACGACAGCGAAGTTATTGCGATTAGCGCACGAATCATGAGCATTCTCGCTCCGCTATATGTTATCTATGTTTTTGGCGGAGTTCTCCCGGGAGCAATACGCGGGACGGGAGAAACGGTCAAACCAATGATATTAACCTTGGTAGGATCCTGTGTATCTCGAATTTTATGGATTGTCATTGTCGTGCCGCTTCATCCGACGCTTATGACGGTGTTGATCTGCTATCCAGTATCTTGGGGTATCACATCAATTATCTATTTGGCCTTTTACCATCGTTACATGAAAAATTTGACATCTAAAACAAGATGACTCTGCATTAGCGGAACGGATCTGCTTGGCCATCGATTTGGAGGGATGAAATATAAATAGACGGATATTGGCGAAGATACTTCAATTTATCTTGACTTTTTTAGGCATTACATTTCTTTCATTCCTTCTAATTCATCTTTCACCTAGTGACCCAGCTGAAATCATTTTGAGTAGATCAGGGGGATTTTTCTCCGAAGAGCAACTATTTCAAAAAAGAGAAGAGTTGGGATTAAACGACCCTTTGCTGGTGCAATACATAAATTGGTTAAACGACATTCTACATGGGGACCTTGGAACTTCCATGCACAATCGGCAGCCTGTCGCGGATGAGCTAGCACGAGCTTTACCTAATACGCTCTCACTGTCAATCGTTACATTGCTGTTTTCCTTTTTGGTTTCGATCCTGCTGGGGGTATGCAGTGCCATGACGCAAGGAAGTATTTTTGATCGCATAGTTATGATGCTGGCAAATTTTCTCGCCTCCATGCCAGGATATTTTGCCTCTCTCCTTCTGCTCTATGTTTTTTCTCTAAAGCTCAATCTTTTTCCCGTCCTTTTAGATGATGCAGCCTGGCTCTCAATTATTTTGCCAACGTTGGCTCTGTCTGTTGGGTTGATCGCTCCATATACTCGTCAGATACGAGCCGTGATATCTCAGGAGTCCAAGAAGCTGTATGTTCTGGGGGCTAGCTCAAGAGGTGTTTCAAAAATACGTATTTATGTTATCCACATCCTAAGAAATTGCATTACTACACTTCTAACTATGGCGGGGGTCTCTTTGGGAACCCTGCTTGGCGGCTCAATTATTGTGGAAAGAATTTTTGGTTGGCCTGGTTTGGGAAGTTTGGCGATGGATGCGATTACCCACCGCGATTACACAATGCTACAGGGATATATTGTTGTAGTGGCAACTGCTTATTTTGTCATCAACTATGTTGTTGATGCGCTTTGTCCTGTATTAGATCCCCGCCAAAAAATAGCGGAGGAAAGCTATGGTTGAACAGAAGAAGATAGATAGGCTTTTTTTGACTAGAACAATCATCATTATCTTGCTCCTGTGCGTTGCCCTTTTGGGGCGCTATTTTGCGCCACACGATCCATACCTAACCTCACTCTCGTCAGCACTCCAACCGCCATCTTGGGAATATCCCTTTGGAACAGACCATTTAGGCCGTTGTATTCTTTCGCGAGTCCTCTATGGTGCGCCTATTTCCATCTTTTCGGCTATAGCAGTCGTATTCGCCTCTACCATCCTAGGAACGTTTCTGGGCGCAATATCTGGCTATTTAGGTGGTGTCGCGGAAAAATTTATTTCACAAATTGTTATTACGTTTCAAGCATTTCCATCATTCCTCCTAGCCGTTTCGGTTGCTGGGGTGCTGGGCTCTGGGATAAGGAACGGTATCTTGGCGCTCATACTTGTTTCATGGACGAGTTACGCCAGATTCAGTAAAAGTCTTGTTAATCGTGTTAAACACGAGAATTATCTCCACGTAGCTCGTCTGCACGGTGCGAAGACCCACCATATTGTTGTTAAATATATTTTCCCGAACATTATATCTCCCATCATTGTGACAAGTGTTCAGGAGATCGGGACCATTATTTTAAGTATGTCCGCACTATCTTTCTTGGGGTTAGGGGCGGCCGCACCTATGCCGGAGCTAGGCGCCATGATGAGCGAAGCGAGGAAACATTTGCAGTTAGCACCATGGTATCTTATTTTCCCTGGGCTTATCCTTTTGATTTCAGTCATTTGCTTTAATTCATTTGGAGATGCTTTGAGGAAAAAAACAGAGCTATAACTCATGGGAATTCCACTTAGTTCCATCCATAAAAGGAATGTCTCATGTTATAGGAATTTAATTTAAACAAAAAAGGAGTCAATCGTATGAAAAAGATCTTGCTGGCACTGACATTAGTGTTTGCTCTAGCTTTATCAGCTTGCAGCAGCGGAACTCAGGGAAGTCAATCCACCGATGATGGAGGAAAGCCTTCTGCTCCCGTAGAGAATGAAACGAAAGAGCTGGTGTTTGGCTCTTTGAGTTATTTTTACAACTCCAGCTGGGATCCGGCTGTTCGATGGGATGGCTGGGCCATCGAGTCTATCGGTGTGGGAGAAACCCTCTTCCGTCTGGATGAGAACTATCAGGCTACGCCTTGGTTGGCTGAGTCCGCCACTCAGCAGGATTCGACAACCTGGGTTGTAACTTTACGTGACGATGTAAAGTTTCATAACGGAACGGATATGACTGCGGAAGCGGTGAAAAAGTGCTTTGAACGCACGATGTCTGCCAGTGATCGTTGGTCCGAAGTGATTCCGTTCGCCTCTTTGGATGCTGAAGGCCAGACGCTTACTATTCATCTGGAACGGCCGGCTCCCAACCTCATGAACGATTTGTGTGATCCACTATGGCTAGTTTATGATGCCGATGGTTCGGAAGATTACGCGAGCGAGACATTTTATACTGGGCCCTATATCCCGGTCTCCTTCTCACCGAACGACGAGATCGTTGTGACGAAAAACGAAGACTACTGGGGAGATGAACCGCAGCTGGATCGGGCAGTTCTCAAAACAATTTCTGATGTAGATACTCTGACGATAGCTTTCCAGAATGGGGAAGTGGATATCGTGGTTCCCATCCCCGATGAAAGTGTTCCTCTCTTTGAGTCTAAGCCAAATGTGGTGATTGACAGCAGAACATCCGCCCGCGTTCAGATGTTCCGCTTTAATATGGACTCTCCGCTGATACAGGATGTCAATTTGAGAAATGCGATTTCCTATTGCATAGATCGTGAGGGGTACAGCGATACGATTGCACACGGCACTGTCGAGCCCTCCTATGGTGTTTTCCCTGCTTCTCTCTCTTTCGGCGGGACAGAGGGATTGAATCTGACGGTGGACCGGTTTGATGTTGAGGCCGCAAAGAAGTTGCTTGAGGATGCAGGATATCAAGATACAGATGGCGACGGAGTAATCGAGAAAGACGGACAACCTGTGGAGATCAAAATGATTGCCATGAGCAGCCAGACCGGACAGGTCCAGCTATGCGAGGTACTGCAGAATCAGCTCTCCCAGATCGGGATTAAGGTAAACCTCGAAGTTCTGGAAAATATCAGCGACGCACGCTCCAGTGGCCAGTTCGATATTTCCTGCGAGTCTTATAGTATGGCAGGAACCGGAACAGCGCAGAGTTTTATTTCCCAGATGTTCACCACAGATGGGTCCAGCAATTTTGGACACTATTCTAATGCGGAGGTGGATGCGCTGGTAGAGGAGCTGGCAAGCTTGGAAGAGGCCACTGGCCAGGATGACATTATGAAACAGATCAACCAGCATATTGTTGACGATTGCGCCTATATTTTCTTCGCGCACAAGAAATTTGCCGGCATGTATAACTCCGATACAGTCGGGTATTACTGGTCTCAGCCGTCCGAGTATTACATTTTGGACAGTAGCACCGCCGCTAAGTAAGCATGGCGTCTGTATTGAGTGTCCGCGGACTATCAGTAAGTTATGGCGATTGTAAGGCGATTAACTCCCTCAATTTTGACATTGAGGCTGGTCATCTTGTTATGCTGATAGGCGAGAGCGGCAGCGGGAAATCGACGTTGATCCGAAGTGTTTTGGGACTGCTTGGGAACGACGGAGATATTGTTCAGGGGGAAATACTGTTCGATGGTACGCGGCTTCCTATTAAAAACGAGAAAGAAATGCGTGTGATCCGTGGGAAACACATTTCAATTATACTGCAGAATCCAGACCGTTTTCTCGACCCGCTGCTTTCCATCGAAACTCAATACCATGAGGCATTGTCAGTTCATTCTCCCACTCATAGAAAAGAATCCAGGCTGAGAGCTATGGAGCTGTTTCAGCAACTGGGCTTTTCATCTCCACAGGACGTACTGAGAAAACGTCCTTTTGAGTTAAGTGGTGGCATGTGTCAACGTGCAGCCATCGCCATTGCAATGGCAAACACGCCTCGTCTTCTGCTGGCTGATGAACCGACCAGCGCCTTGGATGTTGCATCTCAAAAAGATGTGATGGAACTCTTGAAAAGCATCCAAAAAAAGAGAGGAACGACGATTTTGTTGGTGACACATAATATGTCCATCGTGTCCCGATACGCGGATGAAGTCGGAATCATGTACCATGGACATTTAGTAGAATGGGGGGATTGTAAAGAGGTCCTAAATGACCCGAGACATGCTTACACGCAGATGCTGTTGGACGCCGTGCCGCATTTGGACGGTAGGCTTCCCGATGTGCGGCATCCTATGCGTGAAGTCCTGTCCATTGGCAGTGAGATGCAATATATAAGTGAACGCCACTGTTATTTAGGATAGTTTAGGAGGATTTGGATGGATGCCATACTTCAGGTAAAAGGTTTAAGCAAGGACTTTCGTGGCGGTGGTGGGCATTCCGTCCCGGCTGTAAAAGATGTGAGTTTTGAAATCATGCAGGGCGAGTGCTTTGGATTGGTTGGAGAGAGTGGCAGCGGAAAAACAACGGTCGCCAAAATGATTGGTGGTTTGCTGGCTCCAACTACCGGAGATGTTATATTTCTTGGCACTAGATTGCACTGTAAATATCAGCAAGGGATTACGCAGCGTGAAGGGATGCAGATGATCTTTCAAAATCCTTACTCTTCATTCAGTCCTAAAATGACGATGCTCCAAGCACTGAGGGAATCGCTTATTTACCGCCATGGTTACAGCAGTTCCACATCTTACGACATGATTGTGAAGGCTTTGGAAGATGTGGGGCTGTGTGAGGATTATGTATATAAAAGGTGTAACGAGTTAAGCGGAGGTGAGTGCCAGAGGGCGGCGATAGCTCAAGCATTGTTAGGTAATCCTAAAATGCTGATATGCGATGAAATTACCAGTGCGATGGATGTTTCGGTTCAGGCTCAGATCATCGCTTTGCTCATGCGGCTGAGAGCTGAGAACAACCTGACTATGTTGTTTATTTCGCATGATATTGCACTGGTGAATTGTATCTGTAATCGTATAGCAATCATGAAGCGCGGTGGGCTGGTGGAAGTTGGATATACGAAGTCTATTATCTCGGCCCCTCAAAACGCCTATACGAAAACCCTGTTGCAATTTTATCAGGATGGAGCAGGAGAGTAGGCATACGCCCCAGACATTAGCGACGTCGATCTCACCATATCTGTTCCCCATGGAAACGGGTCAGTCCAGGAATTTCACTTGAACGGCAATATCGCCTATGTGGATCAAAACCTCGCAAATGCGGGATCGGTGGGACGGTTGAATTTCACTCTGGTACATGAAGCCGCGCATCAGATCCTCGGTATGCTTTACCCGGAGGAATACAATCCAAGCGCGCAGCCGTTCATCTGCCGCCTTGCGGATGAACGCTGCACATACCCCATCACCGACTGGGTAGAATGGCAAACGAATGTGCTGACGGCGTATCTCCTACTCCCCCGTGAGCTGATCGACCGCTACATGGATGAGCTTGGCCTTGGCCGGCAGATCAAACTCCTGAACAAAGTATTTGCCCCCAAGGAATACGCCCTATTTTCTGAAATGGCAAAGCGTTTGGGCGTCTCGAAAACAGCATTATCCATTCGTCTGGACAATCTTGGCATGATCGGCCGAAATGATTTTAGTAATCCGTATGCGCCCATCCATATTGATGCGGATGACTTTGACACAGCATAGGAGGTAGTTGTTATTATGGCAAAAATCAATTCCAAAGCGCTTGACCCGCAGCGGTATGCCTGCATCCAAGCCGAGCAGCGGGAGCTTGAGCAGCAGTACTCCACCCATATCACCATGGCACGGCTTTGCCCGTACTGTAAGCTGCGGCTTGAAACGCTCTGCAAAGGGGCCCACGGCGCGACATACCTGAAGTGCCCGCAATGCGGAGAGGCGGTTTTCTTCCCGCCTGTTGTATTCCGCATCGCATAACCGCGAATAATCGATCTGTCCCCAACAATTAAATACCAAGTATGAGCCTCGGAGCCGCTTGATGCGTGACCATCCCATGTGCCGCTTGATTTGTAACTATCGTTCCTTTTAGGAACATAGTTCTGTCAACGCGGCCAATGGTCAGACAAATCAAGCGGCTCTTTTTTGCGCATGCAGCTCCGGAAAAGGAGTTTGCAATGCGCTTTTTTCATATCCTCCCCCTTTCAGCGTGGGAGCCGTATATCGCTGAATACCCCTGATCTCCCGATTTTTTGAACCTCACCAAATTCAAAAAATCACAAAGGAGATCAAAAATCATGTCTGAAAAAACTTATATTCTCAACGTTTACAACACTATGACCGGCGAATTTGAGCTCGTCTAGGTCACGAAGGAAGTCTTCCAGACCTACAGGCGGACGAAATGGCACATCGAAGACAGCATGGAACGCTTTTACAAGCACGAAACGCAGATGAGTTCTCTGATCGGCGGTGAAAATGACGGATACGAGCGGTTCCATGAATTTATTGATTATGACAACACCCCTGAAAATCAGGCAATTGAGGAAATAGTGCGTCAGTCCCTGCGTAATATTCTGGATCTGCTCCCGCCGAGGGATTATGAGCTGATCTACGAGCTTTACTTCAAAAACCGCTCTGAAAAGGAATACGCACAGACGCTTGGGGTCTCTTAGCAGGCCATTCATGTGCGGAAAAAGCGCATCCTGAAAAAAAATTAAAAATAATTTGGATGAGCAGGGTTGTTAAGATGCCAGTTTTCTCCCGTATACATGCGAGAAGAAAAGAATCTTCTTGTGAACATCGAAAACTGAATATCCGGTGACAAATAACGTCAGTTGACGGTCCCCCGGCGAGGGGGAACAGCGATGCGGCGAATGCGCGAAGACCACCTGCATCGGAATTACTCCGATGTCAATGAACGGCCAATAAGGTGCAGAGCGAAACTCATTCAGCCAAAAGCGGGCATGGCAGCCCGTCTCGCAATGATCCCGTCAGCCTATAATGGTACATCCTGTCCAGCCACAGCCGCAAACCTGCTAACGAGTGTCAATAGCCTGAACAAAAAAACATCAAAAATTTATTGCCGGGTGCAGTTGAGCATCCGGCAACTTTAATAAGCCGACAGCACAGCTTGTCGGCTGAAAATCATCGTAATGGTTCATCAGAAACCATCAACAGGCACCAGGAGATGGCTGGGAACGCAGAAATTCAGTAACACGAGCGTAATAGACTCGCAGGAACTTGGCACTTCCTGCGACGGTATAAACGTAATAGTGCTTTCCTTCGGAACGCTTTTTGTCCATAAAGCAGTAAACAGCATTTTCCTGGTTTGAGCGTGTTAAAATAATATTCGATACAATAAAAATAGTTCGCCTCAGATGCGGTGAACCTCGTTTGGAAACATGGCGTGACTTGGATTCAAATGCACCAGACTGGAACGGTGGTGCATCAATACCAGCAAAGGCTACCAACGCTTTCTTGTTTTTGAACCGTCGAACATCACCAATTTCGACCATAAGAGCAGGCCCGGTAATGGGTCCGGCTCCTTCCATCTGCATTACAACCTCGTATTCGGGGAGCATTGCAGCCAACCGCTGCATTTCAAGCTGGGTGCTTTGCTTGGCCTCGCAAACGGCATTCAGGCTTTTACAAGCCTGCGTGATCAGCATCTTCGTACTTTCGCATTTCGGAAGAGTAGCCACGCCCTCCTGTGCAAGCAGATAGATTTGGTGAGCGGTATCTGTACGGAACTTGTAGTTTTTTCGTTTGCACCATCCCCGATAAGATTCCGTGAAAGCCTCCATGGAATATTGACAGACACAATCCTTGTGCCAATAACGCAGAAAGAAGTCCACCCACTTTTCATGTCCATTCGCATTTTTTGTGTTCGGATCAAACGCAATATTTACGCCGGGAAATGTTTGGTCAGCCAGTGCGATCAGACCGTTCCGCAACGCTGTTGCAGTCGCAGTGATTCGCTCGTTTGCTCTGGATTGCATTTTAAGAAGCAGCCTGGTTTCTTCTTCATTGTTAAACGGGGGTAGTGTATCCCAAAAGGTGAGCGCATAGTTTGCAATTTTAAGAGCATCCGCTCGGTCCGTCTTTAGCTTTCGGATCGTATTATCACTAAAATCGTGAATCAGCATCGCATTGACAATGGAAACAAAAAAGCCCGCTTCCTTCAATGTCGGTGCAATTGGTCTCCAGTACGTACTGGTATGTTCCATTACAATACGGATATCGCCTCCCAGTTTTTTGAGTGTGGATGCCAGCTTTTTCAAGTCACTGTTCGTGTGGTGAACCTCGAAAGGCCGAAGTGCGATTTCGCCTCCGGGTCTCCGTACCGCAACTGTGCTTTTGCTCTTAGACACATCGATACCGACGGCGGTAATAACAGCAGCTTCCATTTTTCTGACCTCCTTTAATGCCGGTTCCGCCTATGCCCATTACCGATTCAGCTTGCTTTGTGACACGAATGTACGGCAACATCTTTATCTGCCGATAACTCAACCTGCGTCAATCGAACGCTGCAATGGAGATGGCGGAGAACAGTTTGCGCGTACGAGCGTTCAGCTCAAGCAATGCTTCGTTCTCTCAGCACATCTTCATTGTAGCTTGGGTTTGGGCATCTGTATAGCTCACTGGCTGTGAGCTTCTCAGAACCAACACCATTGTAGCAAGCAGTGTCTTCGTATATACAAAGACCATTTTGCTCTGCAAAATACTTGTTGGGAACACCCAAACCCTTGAACTGCATCGTGCCGATGCAGGCTACGCAGTGTTTATGATTCGGCTCAATCCAACTCCAGATCCTCAAAGCCGGTGACTGTTTCAAACCGACGGGTGCGTACCTCCATCATCTCGCTGATGAGTTCGGCGGGAAGGGCGAGTGCTCCGGCCATCCGAAGCAGAGTGCTGACATCAGATGCAGTGAGCAGGTCTGTGCGGCAGAGGAAGCGGAACAGCTCTGCGTAAGCCTGTTGAGGCGGGCAGGGCATGAACTGTGGAGCTCGGTCGAAGTACTGCACCAGAACTGCACAATACCACTGGCAGTCGGCGGGGGAAAGCCCTGCAGAGGCTTCCAGCCGAGCCAGCGCCATACGGGCCGAGAAATCCAGCCGGAACGCGTCCCGGGCCAGTTGGTCAAAGTAGGGAATTGGCTGGGTGAAGAACAGCACCGGTACCCGCAGGATGGCACCGAATCTGGCATCGCCTGCCAGAATTTTATCCCGGGCCACGGGTAGACCCAGCCGCGCCACCACATGGCCGAAAACATCGGCCTTTTCCAGCCAGAGCAGTGCGGCAGTGTGGTCAAATGCAGACACAGCCACAGTGACAGTACGGCTCCAATTTTCACACCCAGCATCTCGGGCGGTCAGGCTCGTCAGACCGGAGCTGTTGAAGCTGTGAGCGCCCAGCATTTTAAGCTGTGGAGGCAGCGTCAGCTGTTTCAGGGCATGACACCCGGCAAACGCACCCACATCCGGCATGACCTGATCCGTGGGGCGGGGTAGATAGCCCAGAGCCTGCAGCTGCTCCGGCAGATGGACGCTGGTAAGGCGGCTGCAGTCACCGAATACACCGGCAGGCAGGGCGGAAATGGCATCCGGCAGGGTGATGGAAGTCAGATTTGTGCAGTGGTAGAACGCGTAGGGACCAATGTGAGTGATGCTGTCCGGCAGTGTGACGGAAGTCGGCCCGCCTTCGTCCAGCGTTTCGGTGGTGACTGCGCGGCCCATCCGCATACAAAATACGCTGAAACTGATAGGCGATTGCCCGAACTGCGCAAAGCAGCTCTCATCCAGATGGCTGGTAGCAAAAGCGGTAGCGGCAATGGCGGTGACAGTGCGGCCTTCTACAGTGTCGGGTACCACAGCGGGCCGTGCCAGCCGGGGCCAGCGCACCAGCGCCAGAGAGCCATCCGGCAGAGGGGCAAAATCGGCTGTCAGGGGCAGGGCATCGGTGTCGGACTCTTCGTTCAGATGGCCGAGCCGTGCAAACTCTGCGCTCATATCGGGAGCATCGCCACCCCAATCATCCTCGTCGTCCTCTTCCTGCAAGAGAGCTGCCAGTGCGGCTCCGGGCAGGGAGGAGGCCTTTTTTGTTTCCGGGGTGGGCGGTGTCCAGCGGCTGCCCAGCGTTCCGGTGTTGGTTACTTCAAATTGCAGCAGTTCCATTTTACACCAGTCCTGTCAGATCGATCTGGTGCAGCAGCTGCTCCGATTGCCGGTGCAGCAGCAGATCCCGGCTGGCTGCAAAGTAATCGGTGCTGAGAAACTGCCCCAGAAATGCGGTGGCTACGGGGGCTACGGTCAGATCGTTTACCGCCATGCTCAGCTCCGTTCCCTTACCGAAGGCTTCCTGTAAAAAACGGAGCAGATCGCCAAGCTTCTTCTGCGTTTCAGCGACCTCAGCCTGCAGGTCGGCGACCGAGCGCTGATAGCAGGCCTTGAGGGCAGAAAAAGGGGTGGAGCCGGAAAGTTCTCCGTGCCATTGGGCAGTCAGCGACAGCAGATCGAGATAGACCTTCTGCCGGGCAGAGGGGGCTTTGTTGGCTTCGGCGCGCCAGTTGTCCTCCAGCCCGGCGAGGGCGGTCAGGGCATCGCCGGGAACATCCAGCGTTCCGCGCTGGGCTTTGAGGGCGGCCACGATAAGGCACAGCGCATCGTGGCGCAGGGTGCAGCGTTCCATCTGCAGGAACACGGCTTCCAGCAGCAGGCTGACAAGGCTCATCCGCTCGTCCATCTTGGCGCTGCGTGCCTGCGTGAGGACATCCTCATCCCACACACCCTGCAGGATGGCATCAATATTGTAGGCCTGACGATATTTCTGATAGAGTTCGTAGTAGATGGCAAAATCCCGGGCGACCTGCTTGTTCTGCAGATACTGGGTGGTCAGCTCTTCGCTGACTGCAAGGCCCAGCTCTTCGTGATACTGCAGGATCTCGGAAAGGTCCTCCCAGGCACGGGGCGTTACCACGGTCAGACCGTCCACAGTGGTCTCGACCTTGTAAAAATCCTCGGGACGGATATCCAGATAGCTGATGACGCTGCAGCTGACACCATGTTCCAGCGCATAGGCCTTCCACGCCTCATAGCTTGGTTCAACCTCGATCACCTTCAGGCGGTCACGGGTGGCAGCATCAAACTCCCGGACGCTTTTGTTGAAGCGGGGCGGGTTGCCGGCGGTGACCACCACCCAGCCCTCGGGGATCTGATGCCCACCAAAGACTTTGTATTGCAGAAACAGCAGCATGGCAGGGGAGAGAGTCTCGGAGACACAGTTGATCTCGTCCAGAAACAGGATGCCCTGCGTTTTGCCGGTGGTGCGCATACAGTCGTAGACGCTGGCGATGATCTCGCTCATGGTGTATTCGCTGACCTGATAGTGTTTGCCGCCGTATTCCTTTTCTACGATCACAGGCAGACCCAGTGCGCTCTGGCGGGTGTGGTGGGTCATGGAATAGCTCACAAGGCCAAGCCCCATCTCATCAGCGACCTGCTGCATAATGGCAGTCTTGCCCAGACCTGGCGCACCCAGCAGGAAGATGGGCCGCTGGTGCACCAGCGGAAGTCGGTAGCGGCCCAGAGCGTCCTTCTGTAGGTAGATCTGTACGGTATTTTTGATCTGTTGCTTTGCACTTGCTATATCCATGATTCGGTGTCCTCCTCGGTTCGGGTCTTCTGCGGTTCAAGCAGGCGGATGTTGTCAGTGGTAAGTACAGCCCGGATGGCCCAGCTGGGAACGTGGGGGCTGATGTGGTCGTCACGGTTAAAGATGAAGGCAGTCTTGTAGGCAGGGGATTTTTCCGGGTAGGTGCCCACGCCGTCGGTAAAATAGAGCAGGCCGTTGAGGTTCGTCAGCTTTTTCTCTTCCAGCAGCCTGTCTACATAGGCGAACACCGGCCGGAAGTCGGTACCGCCGAAGCCCCGGAACTTCAGCCGGGGGATCAGCTCATGCAGCTGGTCCAGACTGGTCAGCCGCTCCACGCTCTGCACCTCGGCATCGCATTGGATGAGATAGATCTCTACCCGCTCCGTGAAGGAGCCGCTCTGCCGCAGAACGTCGCAGGTGCGCTGCAAAAAGCTCTGAACGATATCGCCCTGTGCACTGCCGGAGGTGTCGATGGCAATCACAAATTCCCGGATGCGCTTGTCGTCCCGGTATTCCAGCGGCTCGACCAGAGGAACGTTGCCGTAGGTGCGCAGACCGTAAGTGTAATAGATGAGGTCAAATTCGTCCTCGGAAAGCTGCAGCACCTCGTTTTGTGCTCCGAACCGGCGAAGAAAGTCGGTATAGTCGCATTCCTCAAAGGTCACGGGCTCTAACCCATCCATCAATGCTCCGGCACGTTTGCCGTGACGGCGGCTGAAGGTCTCCAGATCGGTTTTGGCCTGGCGGGCCAGCTGCTTCCATTGTCTGCGCAGGGTTTCCTTCTGCCGCTGCTGCATCTGCTGCAGCGTTTCGTCCCGGGTGTCGGCTTTGCGCAGCTCGGTCTCGTTGGTGATATCCTCATCCTCCCCGGCGGGCAGCAGTTGTCCGTTGGGGGCCGGACGAGAGCCGGGCCGTGGCGCAGCATACCAGAGTGCATGGTTGTCCCGGGAAAAAAGCTGGGTCAATTCCGCCAGAACATCGGCGGGGTACTGCCGTTCCAGCAGAAAATTATAGATGGCTTCTGCCGTCAGGTGAGGGCAGGCATCCTGCAGGCGGCTGCGCCAGCTGTCCTGTGCAGCATCATCCGGCAGGGCGCAGGAGGGGATCTCCAGTTCCCGGATGACTTCCTCTGCGGCAATGTCGCAGGCAAGGCTCCATAGGCGGTGATCCATTTCCTGCCGTTGGAAGGGATGCCCCAGAAGAAAGTGCAGGGTGACATGCAGCAGGGCACGGGTGGGCACAGACTGCTGTGCCCGGAATGTGCGGAGCAGCGTTTCGGGGCAATAGTATAAGCAGTGGCCATCCCCGGCAAACAGGGTGTCCAGCGCAGGGACGGGGATCGGCTTCAGCTGTTCCAAGGCGGAGGATAAAAAACGCAGGTCGGCAGTTAACCGACTCTGTGCCAGCAGCAGCACCTGTGCGGCCAGTTCGTCCACCGCAGGAACAGGAGTCTGGATGGGCTCGGGCATAAGAGAAAACTCCTTTCTGCCCCAAGGGCAGGACGATATCCTTCAAAAACGGCAAAACCAGCCGACACCACCCGGAGCACCGGGTGGAAGTCTGCTGGTTTGCACGCATTCCGTGGCGTGCTGCGGGTACTTCGCCCGGCATACGTTTCGGAATCAGAATGAAGGAATGGGTGAAAAAGGAGGAAGGTGTTTCTTTTGGTGAGACCTCAGAACAGCAGCCCACAGGCTACGCAGCCCACGGCGACCATAATGGCAGATGCAAACCATGCGTAGGGGAGAGTGTGCTTCTGGTGGTCGCCCAGGTCCTGGCCGGAAAGGCCCAGCAGCAGGAAGGTGGCACCCGTCAGGGGACTGAGCGGGAAGCCCAGCGTCATCTGACCCATGATGGAAGCCTTTGCCACAGCCAGTGCGTTGCCGCCCATGGCGGAAACAGCGTTGGCGATGACCGGCATAACACCGTAGTAGTAGGAGTCCGGGTCAAACAGCAGGCTCAGCGGAACGCTGAACAGGCCGACGATGGGGGCAATGAAGGTGCCCATGCTGGTGGGGATGATGGAGACCAGAGAGTCGGTCATGGCAGCCAGCATACCGGAATTTTTGACCACACCGGTGAATGCGCCTGCGGCAAAGACGATGGAGACCATCAGGAATGCGGCCTGTGCGTGACTGTTGATGATCTTGTGCTGCAGATCCACACTGGGGTAGTTGACGATGAGCAGGACGCAGTAGCCGATCATAAAGGTGACAGCCGGGCTGAGGCGGTTGGTAACGAGGACGTACAGGATGACCAGGATCAGTGCCACATTGAAGTACCAGCGCCAGCCGGAGCGGGCCAGTTCGTTGGAGGTGTTGGTGGTCTTTGCTTCGGTCAGGCCGGTGACCTCCTGCGCGGGGATGCCTACAGCAATGCGCTTGGCTTCCTTTTTGCCCAGGAAAGCCGCGATGAGCAGGCAGGTCACCAAGCCTGCGATCCAGGCGGGCATGATGCCCACCCACAGCTCGCTGCCGGTGACTTCATAGCCCAGGCCGGACATGGCTGCGGCTGCACGGACTGTGGGGCCGCCCCAAGGCATAACATTCATGATACCGGCGGCCAGCGCCACGATGGTAGCCTCTACCCAGAGGTTCATTTTCAGCTTCTGGAATAGGGGCATACAGGCGGGGATGGCAATCAGGAAGGTGGTGGCACCGGAGCCATCCAGATGGCAGATGCAGCCGATGAGGAAGGTGCCGATACAGACCTTGACGGGGTCTTCGCCGGTAAACTTCAGGATGCGGTTGATGATAGGATCAAAGACACCGGCATCCGAGCAGGTACTGAAAAACAGGATGGCAAAGATGAACATGACACCTGTGGCAACGATGCTGCTCAGGCCCTTGCCCATATAATCTGCGCTGAGGATGGAAAGTGCTTTGGTAAAGCGGGTGCCGAACGTGATGACCGGCTCAACATAAGCAGTTCCGGCCTTTTCGGCAGCAGCCTGTGCGGCTTGGATGATGACATTGGGGGCGTTGATGAATGCTGCGATGAAGCCGGTGATGGCGGGAACAAAGATCAGAGCTACAAGGGTAGAGACCTTCTTGCTCATGATCAGTGCCAGCACCAGCAGAATGGTGACGAACCCTAATACTGCCAGCATGTGATTTCTCCTCAATAATGTGTGTAAAGGTGGTCAGAGATCAGAACACCTGCTTCTCGTGCAGAGTGTTGAACTGCTCTTCAGTCATGCCCAGAACACCCTCAAAGATATCCCGGTTGTTCTGCCCCAGCTGGGGAGCGGGAGTGCGCACAGAGGGCTTGGTGTCCATCAGTTTGATGGCACAGCCGTTCACGGTGACCTTGCCCAGGGTGGGATGATCCATTTCCACGAACATCTCGCGCTCCTTGACATGGGGATCGTCCAGGATCTCCTTGATGTTCATAATGGGGCCTGCGGGGATGCCGTGGGCCAGCACCAGCTCGGCAGCCTCGTTGGGGGTCAGATCTTTGATCCGCTCCTCAATGACTTCGGCAATGGCATCCTGATTGGCCAGACGGCCCGGCATATCCACGAACCGGGGATCGGTGATCATGTCCGGGCGTTCCAACACCTCATTGCAGAGCTTTTCGTACAGCTTCTGGTTGCCTGCCGCGATGATGACCTTGCCGCCCTTGCAGGTGAAGCTGTCGTAGGGGGAAACAGCGGCATAACGGTTGCCCATGGGGGCCGGGATGTTGCCGGTCTCGATGTACTTCAGGGCGGTGTTCTCAGTGGCAGCGATCATGCTGTCCATCAAACTCACGTCCACCCGCTGCCCTTTGCCGGTAAGGGTGCGGGCGTTGACTGCGGCAAGGATGCCGATGGTTACATGAAGTCCGCCCAGAATATCACCCAGCGCCGAACCGGCACGGGTGGGCTCCCCGCCCTTGGAACCGGTGATGGACATCATACCGCCCATGGCCTGAGCCAGAATATCATAGCCCGGGCGCAGGTGGTAGGGACCGTAGCAGCCAAAGCCGGAGACCGCCGCATAGATGATGCGGGGATTGATCTCCTTCAGGACATCATAGCCCAAGCCCAGCTTGTCCATCACGCCGGGGCGGTAGTTTTCCACCACGATATCCGCTTTTTTGACAAGCTCCTTGAAGATCTCCTTGCCCTCAGGGGCCTTCAGGTTCAGGGTGATTCCCTTTTTGTTGCGGTTGATGTTGGCAAAATAGACGCTTTCCCGCTCACCATTCAGATTTTTGGCACGGAAGGGGGGATAGCTGCGGGTGTCGTCGCCGCCTTTGGGAACCTCGATCTTGATGACGTTTGCGCCCATGTCAGCCAGCATCATGGTGCAGAAGGGGCCGGCAAGCACACGGGTCAGGTCGAGAACTGTCAGGTTCTCCAATGCCATATGTTCACTCATGTTACAGCTCTCCATCCTCAACGTGGATCTTCATGCGCATCACGGCACTGCCCATGGATTTGCCCAGGCTGTCCAGACGCAGGCTCATGGTGGCACCGCCGCCCAGAGCGTGCTTCATAACAAAGTTGAAGCCGTTCAGGCTGGGTACATCGTAGCGGGTGATCTCGCCCTTGACCATGTCGCCAAAGTAGGCTTTGAGTTTTTCGGGGGTCACCTCGCGCTCAATGATCTTATAGTATTCCGGTTTGCGTGCATACACACAGACATTGCTGGTATCGCCCTTGTCGCCGGAGCGGCCGTGAGCAATATCGTTCAGATAGATCTCTGCCATCTTACTTCACCTCCAGAATGTGACTTTCGACCTGTACAGCATCGCGAGGCACGGTGGTGGGCCACAGTGCCATCACTTCCTGCACACGGGCACGGCCACCGAAGAAGGAAGCACCCGGAGGGCCGTTCAGCTGCATGGGGCTGATCTCGGGAATGATCTTGGCGCACTCGCTCTTGTCCTCGCTGAACACAACAATGCGCAGGACACACTCGTTCAGGTTCTTCAGCGCCTCTTCGCTCATATCGGCCACGCCCAGATGCAGGCTGTTCAGGCCGATGTAGCTGATGTGGATGTCATCGGCTTTCATGCCGCGGCGCTGCATCTTCTTCATGATGATCTCGGCGCAGTACTGAGCCTTTTCGTAGGCATCAGGCCATGCAAAGCTCAGCATGGAAACAGTCTTCCAGCCCTTGTGGTAACCCACGCAGAGCTTGAGCGTGTCGGAGCGGGGCTTGCCCTTGACACCGCCGATGCGGACACGGTTGTCACCCACCTGGGTGATGGTAGCATGGCTAATATCCACGTTGACATCCGGGGTCAGGTAGTTGGCAGGATCGTGGACCTCGTACAGGAACTGCTCCTTGCAGCTCTGTTCGCAGATGATGCCGCCGCAGTCGGGAGCCTTGGTGATCTCAAAGGTATCATCGGTCAGCTCTGCGATGGGGAAGCCCAGCTCGTCCATGCGGGGGACATTGCGCCAGTCGTACATATAGTTGCCGCCGGCACCCTGACCGCCGCACTCCAGCAGATGGCCTGCCATGATGCCGCGGGCCAGATTGTCCCAATCGTCAGCAGCCCAGCCAAACTCGTACTTCAGCGGAGCCAGGAACAGGGCGCTGTCAGCCGCACGGCCGGTGATGACCACATCGGCACCCTCTGCCAGGCATCCCTCGATGCCCTCATGGCCGATGTAGACATTGCAGTTGTAGATCTTGTCCAGAATATCGTTAAAATTGCCGTCGTAGTCGAAGTTGGGGAAGGTCCAGCCATCCTTCAGCAGCTGCGGAATCTTATCCTTGATATTATCGCCGGTCACATAACCGATCTTATAGCCGCTCATGCTGTTGCCTTCTGCCCACTGGCGGATGCCGTCCACGCAGCCATTGATGTTCATGCCGCCTGCGTTGGTGCAGATCCTGATGTGCTTGTCCCAGGCTTCCTTGCCGGCCTCCTTCAGGATGCGGGTGGTGAAGTCGGGCGCAAAGCCCTTGGTGGGGTCCTTGAGCTGCTGCTTTGCCATGATGGAAAGGGTCAGCTCTGCCAGATAATCACAGCCCATATACTGGATATCGGCATTGCGGATCATGTGGATGGCCGCGTCCGGGCTGTCGCCCCAGAAGCCCTGGCCACCGCCGATTGCAACTTTCTTCATTCGATAGCCTCCTTATAGATGAAAAGGTGATATCAGCGCCAAACATAAGTAAAACGTTTGACTAAATCGTCGTACTGAGTGTAGTACAACGATTTACTAATGTCAAGAAAAAAACGAAGTTTGGAGGAAAAGAAATGCAACTTTGTTGAAACGGCTAAAAAGAAAAAAGAAAAATATACAGAGTGCACAAAAACAGCTGGTTTGAGATTGGAGAGACTTTTTTGGCTTGTCAAGATACAGGGAAAAGGGTACAATAAACTTGATATCATAAGAAGGTGGGGGAAGAGCATGGTTACGATCAAGCAGATCGCGCAGGAGGTCGGGATCTCGTCCAGTACGGTCAGCATTGTTTTGGGCGGCAAGGCGGCAGAGCGGAAGATCAGCACGGCCACGCAGGAAAAAATTTTTGCGGCGGCGGCACGGCTTGGATACCAGCCCAATATGGCTGCCCGGAGTCTGCGGGGCGGCAGCGGTGCCAATGAGCTGGTGGTGGCCATGTTCTGGGCACAGGATTTCCGGGCCAGCATGATGCTCCGCTTCTGGGATGGTCTGCGGGCTGAGATCGAAAAAACGGCACGTCCGGTGCGGCTGGTCATCTACCCGTATGTCAACGACCACCTGAAGGAAAGCGAGGCACTGACCAGTGGCGCAAACTGCCATGCGGCCATCATCTGCAATGCGTCCTATGCGGATCTGCAGTTTTTGGAGGACACGCAGCTGCCAATCCCGGTGGTGCTGTACAACCGTGTTTGCAATGGGTATTGCAGCGTCAATGTGGATGATCTGAAGATGGGTGCTCTGGCGGCGCGGGCTTTTGCCGATCAGGGATGCAGGATGGCGGCAGTCCTGACGAGCAGCCCGGTCTTTGAGGGGATGGAAAACCGGATGCATGGGTTCCGGCTGGAAGGGGAGCACCACGGGCTGACGATCCTGGCCAACCGGTATTGTGAAAACAGCATACGAGGCGGTTACGATGCGGTTTCGCATCGGCTGCGGCATGAGTGGAAGCAACAGCTGCCGGACGCAGTGTTCTGCGGTTCCTCGGCCATTGCGCACGGTGCGCTGCGGGCTTTTTGTGAGGCCGGATATATCGGCGAAAAGCTGCCCCGGCTGATCGCTGTAGGCAACGGCCCGGAGGAATCCGATGCTTTTTCGATCCCAAGCCTGAGTGTAGTCTATCTGCCCATGGAGGATATGGCGCGGGAGTGTATCCAGCTGGTGCTGGGGCAGTTGGACGGCCGGATTGCCACGGCGGAAAGTCGGCTGCTGCCGATCGAGTATGTTCCCAGGGAGAGCTGCGGGCCGCTGACAGAATACGCTGCACAATAAAAAAGCCCCGCACCGGCACGTAAAACGTGCGCAGTGTGGGGAAGAAAGAGCAGTCAGCCTTCGGCGCTGATACAGTACATGGAAAAGGTGCTGGAAAATAACAGGGTGTCGGTTTCGTCTGTGATTTCCACAGCCACCACACAGATGTGCCGGCGGCGGCTGACCGTCCGGCCGCGGGCTGTCAGGTGACCGGCTTTGACGTTGTGGATGAAATTGACCGAAGCATTCTGGGTGACATACTGCCGTCCATCAGAGCGGGCAGTCAGCCCGGCACAGCAGTCGGCCATGGTAAAAAATGCGCCGCCGTGCACATAACCGTAGATGTTAGTGGTGTCCCGCCGGATGTCCAGCGACATGACGGCGCTGTCCGACGTTACCGATACGATCTCGATGTGATTGTACTGCATGAATGGATTTTCAAGCATTTGTTCAATGTTCTGTTCCTGCATAAGGAGCCTCTTCTTTTTGATTGTAGTACAACGTTGTACTGAGTGGCTTGGACAGTTTTTATTATAATCGCATTTTCCGCAGGATGCAAGCAGCAGGAGGTGTAAAATAAATGGAACGGCCATCATTACGCAGGCAGCTTGTAATGATCTTTTTGGGGATCGCCATTCCCATTGGGATTCTGCTGGGGCTGCTGCTCTTTTTTTCAGGGCTTTATAGCCGCAACCGGCTGGCAGCTGCGGCATCCGGCGGCCTTGATATGTTTACCACAAATTTTGAGAATCAGCTGGATTCGGTGGAAAACTACCTGCTCAATCTGTCGCTGAACGATGCGACCTTTCGCAGCCTGAGCGAACAGACCGACCGCACCCGCGCCTACCTGGATGCTTATGAGATCGCACAGGGGTTCCCGGCGGTATTGGCTGCCAATGATACTCTGATGGGTGTGGTGCTGCGCAGCGGCTCAGGCAACCTGTACGTGGGGCGCTACGGTGCAGCTGCCCAGCAGCTCAAGCAAAAACTGAATCTGGAAGCGTATCTCGGCCAGCCGGGCCAGACCAATAAAATGATGACAAAGGGATGGTATCTGCGCACCATCGGCCAGCGGCTTTACCTGCTGCGCAGTGTTTTCTACCAGAAAGCCAGCCTGACCGCTGCGGTGGATCTGCGGCTGGTGTTTGAAGAACTGGTGGAGAACTATGGGCTGGATGGCCGGGTCATTGTGATGAACGACAGCGGCAATGTGTTGGTAGGGGATGCCAACCTTCTGCCCACAAAGATGGAGTGGAACAGTGAGGGGTATTGCCTGACAAAGGTGGGCAGGGACAGCCGACTGGTGGTGCGCAAACAGGTCAAAGCGCTGACGGTATTGTATCTGGTCCCCTACCAGCATTTCGGGGTGGACTTTGCGCCGTATCAGATCTTGCTGGTGATGGGCGCTGTTTTTGTTCTGCTGGCGATCCCGTTCCTCCTGTTCTATATGAAGCACGAGATCTTTGCCCCTATGACGGCGTTGGTGAGCACCATGGACAGGATCGGCCGTGGTGAACTTTCGGTGCGCTCCAGTGTGGATTATCGCAACGCTGAGTTTACGCAGGTGAACGAGACCTTCAACCGGATGATCGACCAGATCACCCAGCTGAAGATCGACGGTTACGAAAAGGAGCTGGAAGCCCGCCGCAACGAGATGACCGCCCTTAAGCTGCAGATCCGGCCCCACTTTGTGCTCAACTGCCTGAAAAGTGTCTATGCCATGGTGCAGACCGGCAGCCGCGAGGATGCCCAGCAGCTGATCCTGCTGCTGAGTCGATATCTGCGCTATATCCTCTCCTTTACAGCGACCACAACGCCTCTGCACACCGAGATCGAACAGTGCTGCAACTACGCGGAACTTTCCAGCGTGGGGCAGAACGATCCCGTGGAGGTAGTATGCGAGATCGATCCGGAACTCAGCGAATTGCCCTTGCCGCCGGTCTCACTGCTGACGCTGGTGGAGAACAGCGTCAAGCACGGCAAGATGATCGGCAAAACGCTGAAGATCACGATCACTGCAAAGCTCCTCGAAACGGAAGAGGGCTGCATGGCTGATCTTTCGGTGGCGGACAATGGCACAGGCTTTACGGCAGGGGATCTGAAGCAGCTGAACTGTGCAGCCCCGCAGGAGGAGAATGGACAGCACGTCGGGCTGTTCAATGTGGTACGGCGGCTGCAGCTGCTCTATGGGGAGCAGGCAGCCATCGCCTTTACCAATAACCGCCGGGGCGGCGGTGCCAGGGTGGAGCTGTTCCTGCCGATAGATCCCGTCTTACAGAAGAAGGAAGGAGAAACAGCATGAAACTGCTGATCGTAGATGATCAGAGCACCGTGGTGCAGGGGCTTTTGCACTGCACCAACTGGGCAGCAATGGGATTTACTGTGGTGGATACGGCTCTGAACGCTGTGGATGCCAAGGCCAGCCTGCTGCGGCAGGAGGCCGAGGTCATGCTCTGCGATATTGAAATGCCCATGGAAAGCGGGCTGGATCTGTTGGACTGGCTCCGGCAGCGAGGGATGACCACCCGCTGCATCTTCCTGACAGCCCATGCTGAGTTCCGATATGCACAGGAGGCACTGCGGCTGGGCGGTTTTGACTATATCATGCAGCCCGCCCCTTACGAGCAGGTGGCGGATGCAGTGAGCCGTGCGCTGGAAAATGTAAAGGAGGAACGGGCGGCGCTGGAGCTGCAGAGCAGAGGTGCTGTTTTTGACGACCAGAAAAAGGAGATCGTGGAGACTATGCTGCGGGGCTTTCTGTTGGGCAACGCCCCGGGAAGCAGCCTGACCGCGTTTGAAGAACTGAGCCTTGTACCCCGGCGGGAGCGGGAATGCTGGGTTGCCCTGATGCAGCCGCTGCGCTGGAAGCAAGGCGAGGAGCCGTGGGAGCTGAGCCTGCTGAGCACGGCAGTGGGGAATATGAGCAGCGAGGTGTTCACGCCGCTGCAGGTGCTCAGTGTAACGGTGGCGATCCCTGCGGAGCAGTGTCTCGTTCTGGTGCTGCAAAGCCGGGTGGGGGAGCCGCTGGAGGCAGACTATATCACCCGGCAGCTGAATTATCTGCAAAGTGCGTGCGCGCAGTATATCCACTGTGAAGCGGCCTTTTATCCGGAGGGGCCGCAGCCCTTTGAACAGGCATTGGAGATCTATCAGAAGCTGCTGCAGCAACGAAGCGAGAATGTGGCCCTGAAAGGCGGTGTTCTGCTGGGCCGCCCAGCGGAAAAAGCGCCGGAAGTGTTCCGTATTCCGCAGATCGGTGCATGGCAGAAGCTGCTGCAGGCGGGATGTGCGCAGGCAATGGAGCAGGAAGCCTGCCAGCTGCTGGATAAGCTGACGGCCAACAATCAGCTGAACAGCCAGACCTTGCGGTATTTTTATCAGGATTTTATGCAGATGCTCTTCTCCTTGCCGGAAAAGAAACGGCAGGACGATATGTTCCGGGAGCCGGAAGCGTTGGAACTTTACCGCAACGGCATGAAGACTGTGCCGGATATGAAGGCGTTGGTCCATTATGTGGCCTCGGTCTGGGACAGCGAAACAGAAGAAAATAGTCGGAGTACCGTGGAGATCATTATGGCTTACATTGCCGAGCATCTGGAAAATGAGCTGCGTCGGGAAGAACTGGCCGAGGCTGTCCACCTGAATCCGGATTACATGGCCCGGCTTTTTAAGAAAGAGACCGACATGAACCTGAAGGATTATATCATTCAGCAGAAAATGCAGGAGGCCCAAAGCCTGCTCTGCACCACCAATCTGCCCATCAGCCTGATCGCGGCCAAGGTCGGGTATACGAATTTCGGGCATTTCTCCACTTCTTATAAGAAGTTCTATCACAAGACCCCACAGGAGGAGCGCAGCGCAGCATTATGAGAAAAACAAGGATGGCTCGCAGGACATTTTTACAGCTGACCGGTGCTGCAGCCGGAGCAGCTCTGCTTGCTGGCTGCGGGGAGCGGGCGGAATCGGCGGCAGAAAGTGGAACAGAGCCCATGGTTACAGTGCTGATGCCGGGCCAATCGGATGAAACTGCCTGTGTCCGCATTTCGGCAGCGCTGAGCGAAGTCACAAAGCAGAAGCTGGGCTTCAGCGTTTCCATCGAGCAGGTGGCACCCACCAATTACTCGGCAGAGCTGTGGAAACGGATGGTCTGCCAGACCATGCCGGATCTGTTTTTCCTCACAGAGGATCAGCCGCTGGATGTTTACCTGAATCAGAACTGCATCCTGCCCCTGAGTGCGCTTCTGGAAGAATATCCCGGGCTGAAAGCTCTGTTCTCAGAGCAGCAGTGGGCAAGTAGAACCTATTACCGCCGTATCTATGCGGTCCCGGCACGGGCAGTCTCGATGTATCAGATCGGCTTTCTGGCCCGGGCCGACTGGATGCGGGAGCTGGGGGCCAGGCCGGAGAAGATCACGGATCTGGATGCCCTGCACGACCTGCTGATGCAGGTCAGGCAGCGTCGGCCCAATGCAGAGGGGGTCCTGCCGGATAATGGACAGGTTTTTCCTTTTCCGGAACTGGATCCTCTGGGAGATACCTTTGGTATCCTGACCGAAGAAAGCGGCACCACCGTTGTCAACTGGTATGCCGCGGATGCTTACAGCAGGCTTTGCAGAACGATGCATCAGTGGTATCAGGAAGGATTGATCCTGCGGAATGCCAGCCTGCGGGATGAACCGGCCACCGATCGGATGCGGCTGGGCAACAGCTTTGGCTTTTTTGCACGGCTCAACCGGGATTCACTGGACTGCTACACCCGGGCCTGTGGCACAGAGCTGACTGCCATCCCGCTGGGGCCGACCATTCAGAACAGCTCCATCCCGGTGGAGAGCTGGTGTCTGCCGGTGACCAACAGCCACCGCAGGGAGGCACTGGCTCTTCTTGAACTGTTGTACACGGATGCATCCTGTTATGATCTCTTTGCGAACGGAGATGGGAAAGAGGAACAGCTCCATCCGTGGCAGAATCTGTATCTCAACGCCAGCGGACTGATGCCGGAAACAGACGAGCAGCCGCAGTGGGTCTCTCCGGCCTATGGGTTCAGCTTCAACAACAGTGCAGTTGCCGCAAAGCTGGATGCCTGCCGGGCACTGAAGAACAGCTATCACAATGGGCTGATGTGCGGCTATCTGGATTCGGAAGATGCACTCTCGGAGTTTTTGGAAAAACTGGAACAGGCCGGAATACAGGAGATCCTTCAGGCAAAACAAAGCGCATTGGATAACTGGCTGAACGCATCGTACTGAAACAGGCAGGGCTGGGAGACCGGCTCTGTTTTTTTTTTTCGGACAGAAGAAACCTCTGAAAATGAAAAACAGAGGTCGGAAACTTGAAAAAATGCTGAAGCTCTCGGAACAGGAACACGGAAAATGAAAAATTAGTTTCGTTTTTTTGGTAGCTGGAAAAGCTCCCGGTGCGCTAAACTAAATACAACAAAAGCACGGCAGACACAGAACCGTGCAGACGAACGCAAGAATAAGAAGGACAAGAAGGAGAAACCACTATGAAACGCATCTCTCGTCGGAACTTCCTCAAGGCTATGGGCATTTCCGCAACGGCCCTGACACTGGCTGCCTGCGGCGGCGGATCTTCCAGCTCCACCGCAGCCGGCACCGCCGGTTCTTCCGCTGCCAGCGCAGCAGCAACCGGGGAACCCAAGGCAGGCGGCACCCTGCGGCTGTGCTACGGCAACCCAATTGCAACTCCTGGCTATACCCCCCGTGCAACCGGTAATGCACTGCTGTTCTATCTGAATCTGGCTTATGAGAACCTGCTGACCTATGACAATGACGGCAATATGGTTCCCAAGTTGGCTACCGAGTGGGACGTGAACAACGATGAAAACAGCATCACCTGGACCCTGAGGGAGAACGTCAAATTTGCCGACGGTGAGCCGTTCAATGCCGAAGCCGTCAAGCGTAATATCGAGGAGTATCAGGCCAATAACCGCACAGAGGTTTCCAACATTGCTGAGTGCCAGATTATTGATGATACCCACATCAAGATGATGATGGAAGAGCCCAACTCCTCTACGCTGGAATCCGTTGGCTTCTTCGTCTACTACATGAGCCCCAAGGCACTGGATGATGTCAGCAGTCTGGATGCTGCCACCTGCGGCACCGGCCCCTTCCAGCTGAGCGAGTTCGAGAACAACGCTTACGCCATCTACGCCAAGAATGAGAACTACTGGCAGGAGGGCCTGCCCTATCTGGACTCCGTGGAAATCACCGTGGTTACCGAGACCAGCACTGCTGAGACCGCATTCCGTGCCAATGAGTACGATATGCTTCAGGTACTTGATATGTCTCCGCTGGTCAAACAGGATCTGGACAATGATGGCATCTATGTGGCTGAACGTAATGAAAACGGTATGGGCGTTGGTACACTGGGTCTGATCCCCAACAGTGCCATTGACGGCCCCTGGGCCGATGCTCGCGTCCGTCGTGCAATGTGCTACGCCATTGATGTGGATGCACTGAATGCTGCTTTCCTGATGGGTACGGCACAGATGACTGATCAGTGGGCAGTTCCCGGTGCAGTTACCTACAATGATGATATCAACCACTACAAGTTCGATCCCGACCGTGCAAAAGAACTGCTGGCCGAAGCTGGTTATGCAGATGGCTTCAACACCAACATCGTAACGGTGAGTGCTATTTCTGATATGTTCACGGCCATTGCCAACATGCTGGACGAGGTGGGCATCCACTGCAACATCCAGCAAGTCGATGGTGCTACCCAGAACCAGCTGTATATGGATGGCAGCTGGGAGGGTCTGATGCCCCACTGGACGACCGTTTCTCCGGATCTGGGCCTGTACATGGGCCGCCATCTGGATTACAACGGCGCTTACTACGCCAAGGGCATCCAGCATCCTGATAAAGAGATGCAGCTGCTGGAGGAGATCCGCCGCTGCATGGATCCTGACGAGAAGCACAAGCTGGAAAAAGAAATGCAGGCTGCGATTTATGATGCAGAAACCGGTTCCTGCCTGTTTGGTCGTCCGCTGATGGTCAACGGCTCCACGATGTACAAGTACGATTACGTCATCGACGACCACGCAACCGAAGCATTCACCTCTGCATGGGATCTGTCCGCCTGCTGGCTGAACAAGTAAGCGACCAATCTTAGTGTATCACGACCGGAATACGTTTCTCCTTATTTCGGCAGATTCCGGCGCGGGTAACTGCGCCGGAATTTGTTTTAGAAGGGGAGAAAGGTTCCGCAGGAAATGGAGCAAACTATGAAATCGAACAACCTTGCCAAAATGATCGGCAAGCGTGTGGTGCAATCCTGCATCACCATTCTGCTTGTCACTCTGTTCGTCTTTGCCCTCATTCAGATGGTTCCGGGCGATCCCGTAGCCAACTATCTGGGTGCAACCGCTACCGAAGAGCAGATCACCTATTACCGCCACCTTTATGGTTTCGATCGTCCGGTCATCGTCCAGTATCTCAGCTGGATCGGCGGCCTGTTCCGGGGCACCATGGGCCAGTCCATCAGCTATCAGTCTGAGATCGCTGACATCATCCTGCCCCGTTTGGGCACCACCCTGACCATGGTGATTCCGGCTTTCATCATCGGAACAATCACCGGTATCCTGTTCGGCATCATTGCTGCCAAGAACCGCGGCAAGGCCATTGACAGTGTGATCTCCTTCTTTGCGAACATCGGCGTTTCGATGCCCATGTTCTGGCTGGGCATGATGGGAATGCTGGTGTTTGCCCTCAAACTGCGGGTCCTGCCCAGTTCCGGCTATGTGCCCATCACCCGTGATTTTGGCGGCTGGCTCAGCCATATGATCATGCCCATCATTGTGCTGAGTCTGGGTGTCAACGCTGGTTTTGTCCGTCTGACCCGCTCCTCCATGCTGGAAGTCATGCGGCAGGATTATGTGACCACTGCCCGTGCCAAGGGCGTTTCCAAGAAGGATGTTACCTTCAGGCACCAGCTGCGCAACTCCATGATCCCCATCGTCACCACCATGGGTATGCGCCTGGGCTCCATGGTGGGCTCCACCGTCCTGATCGAGAGCCTGTTCGTCATCCCCGGCCTTGGCAGCGTGATGATGAACGGCATCAGCAACCGTGATTTCATGCTGGTGGCGAACGGCGTGCTCATCATCTCCATCTTTGTTGCCATCTGCAACCTCGTGGTCGATATCCTGTACGGCATCATCGATCCCCGCACCCGCTAAAAGGAGGAATGAACTGTGGAAAACAAGACAAAAAAGAAGGGTCTGCTGGACCGTATCACGTCCTCCCGCGTGTTCCGGGTCATGTTCAGCCGCAAAATCATCGTGGTCTGCGCGATTTTGCTTCTCATCATGGTGCTTATCGCCATCTTCGCACCGGTGATTGCTCCCTATAATCCCAACAAGGATGATCTTTACAATGTTCTGAAGGGCTGCTCTGCCGAGCACTGGCTGGGCACCGACTCCAATGGCCGTGATGTTCTGAGCCGCATCATCTATGGTGCCCGCATCTCCTTTACGGTCGGTATCGTGGCCGTGGTCATTTCCAGCGTTATCGGCATGGCACTGGGCCTGATCGCCGGCATGGCAGGCGGTGTGGTGGATGCCTTCATCATGCGTGTCATGGATGCTATGATGGCTGTGCCCATGCTGATTCTGGCTATGTTTCTGGGCGCGATCCTGGGTCAGGGCCTGGGCAATGTCTGCCTGGCCATCGGCATCTCGATGGTGCCCGGCTACGCTCGTATCACCCGCGGTCAGGTGCTGAGCGTCCGCAATGCCGATTATGTCACCGCCGGTACCCTGTGCGGTGCATCCCGGATCCGCAACACGCTGGTGCATGTGTTCCCCAACTGCCTGTCCGTCAACATCGTCAGCATGACCGCCAGCCTGGGCGGTGCCATTCTGGCCGAAGCGAACCTGAGCTTCCTGGGCATGGGCATCACGCCCCCGACTCCCAGCTGGGGCGCAATGGTCAGCGGCGGCTATAAGTACCTGTCCACCCAGCCCATCATTGCCATTGCTCCCGGCATTGCGATCATCATTGTGGTGCTCTGCTTCAATATGTGCGGCGACGCTCTGCGCGATGCCCTCGACCCGAAGCTGCGCGGCACATTGGGCAGCGGCAAAAAGACCAAGCGCGCAAAGCGCACCAAGAATGTGAAAGAGGTGGCCTGAAATGAGCGACAAGCTGCTGGAAGTCAAAAACCTGAGCGTTGAATATGATACTGAAATTTCCACCGTCTACGCCGTCAATGGTCTGGACCTGGATCTGAACTACGGCGAGACACTGGGGCTGGTGGGTGAGACCGGTGCCGGTAAGACCACCACAGCCCTGAGCGTCATCCAGCTTCTGCCCGAGGGTATCGGTTTTGTGACCGATGGCTCCATCAAGCTGGATGGTGTGGATATGCTGAATGCTCCTGAGGAAAAGATCCGTGCCATGCGCGGCAGTGTGGTATCCATGATCTTCCAGGATCCCATGTCTGCCCTGAACCCGGTGATGACCGTGGGGGCCCAAATCATGGAGGTGCTGAAGATCCATCATCCGGAGCAGAGCACTGCTCAACTGGAAGCCCGTGTGGACGAAATGATGGAGCTGGTGGGCATCCCTGCAAAGCGCAAGGTGGAGTATCCCCATCAGTTTTCCGGCGGCATGAAGCAGCGCATTGTCATTGCCATTGCGCTGGCCTGCGAGCCGAAGCTGATCCTTGCCGACGAACCCACCACCGCACTGGATGTGACCATTCAGGCCCAGATGCTGGGCCTGATCAATGAGCTGCAGAAGCGGCTGAACACTGCTATGATCCTCATCACCCACGATCTGGGTGTTGTGGCCCAGACCTGCGAGAAGGTCATGGTCATGTACGCTGGCGAGGCCATCGAGTATGGCACAGCAGAGGATATCTTTGAGACCACCCAGCGCCACCCTTACACCCAGGGGCTGTTCAACGCCATTCCCAAGCTGGATGAGAACACCAAGCGTCTGGAGGCTATTGAGGGGATGATGGCTGACCCCACCCAGAAGATCGAGGGCTGCCGCTTTGCTGACCGCTGCAAATATGCCACTGCAGCCTGCAAGAAGGCCCAGAAGATGCGGGAGGTCACACCGGGCCACTTCATCCGCTGCTGTCGGTTCGATCCGCCGCAGTCCAACACCTGAGCCGGGAGGAAAAAGACAATGGAAGAAAAGATTTTGATCGAGGCAAAGAACCTCAAAAAATACTTCAAAGTCGGCGCAAACAGCCAGCTCCATGCGGTGGATGGCGTGAACTTCAAGATCAGGCGCGGCACCACACTGGGCGTTGTGGGCGAGTCCGGCTGCGGCAAGTCCACGCTGGGCCGCCTGCTGCTGCGGCTCTATGATGTTACCGATGGTCAGATCCTCTACGACGGCACCGACATCACCAAACTGAATGCCAAGGAACTCAAGCCCATCCGTGCCCGGATGCAGATGATCTTCCAGGACCCGTCCGGTTCGCTGGACCCCCGCAAGAGTGTGAAAGAGCTGATCGGGGAACCGCTGAAGATCTATAAAGCCTGCAAAAACCGTGACGAATACGATGCCCGCATCGCCGAGATCATGGAGACCGTCGGCCTGGATGAACGTTATGCAGAGAGTTTCAGCCACGAGCTGGACGGCGGCCGCCGCCAGCGCATCGGCATCGGCCGCGCATTGGCCATGGACCCGGAGTTCATCATCTGCGACGAGCCGGTCTCTGCACTGGACGTTTCCATTCAGGCACAGATTCTGAATCTGCTGATGGATCTGCAGGATGAGAAAAAGCTGACCTATGTCTTTATCACCCACGATCTGAGCGTGGTCAAACACATCAGCCACGAGATCATGGTCATGTATCTGGGCCAGTGTGTGGAATATGCCAAGACCGAGGATCTGTTCAAGAATCCGCTCCACCCCTACACCAAGGGTCTGCTGGATGCTGTGCCCATCCCCAGCCTGAAGGCCAAAAAGCTTTCCACCGAGGTCATGCGCGGCGAACTGACAAGCCCTGTGGACCCGGCTCCCGGCTGCCGTTTTGCAGCCCGCTGTCCCTATGCAACAGATGCCTGCCGCGGCAGGGATATCCCCTTGAAGGAAGTGGAACCCGGCCACTTTGTCAGCTGCACACGTTTTTGAGAACACGGAAAGGCGGGAAAATCGATGACAGAGGAAGAAAAAAAGGCCGTTGCCGAGCAGAAGCAGCGTGAGATGGAAGAGATGATGCGGCAGGCGCAGGAGAGCTACCGGCAGGAATATGCCAGTATGCCCTACGACGGCCCGGTCTATGGCTGCCGCCGGGAGGAGCTGATGCTGCCCATGCAGGACGGAGTGAAGCTCTATACCGAGATCTTCAAACCGGAGGGGCTTGCACAGTTCCCTGTGCTGATCCAGCGCAGCTGCTATCCCAATCAGCAGCCGCTGTATGAGATCAACGGTGCAGAACTGACCCGCCGGGGCTACGGCTATGTGGTCCAGACCTGCCGCGGCACGGGCAAGAGCGAGGGACATTGGGAACCCAACGTCAATGAGCGCCCGGATGGCCGCGATACCCTGCAGTGGCTCAACGATCAGCCCTGGGCAGAGAGCATCGGCTATTTCGGAGCCAGTTATCTGGCCCTGACCGGCTGGGCCATTGCAGATATCGTTCCGCCCAAGGTCAAGGGAATGATGCTGACGGTCTATGGCACCGACCGTTTCAAATCGGCTTATGAAAAGGGGCTGTTCCGCCACGATGTGCTGACTGGCTGGGCAATGCAGAATGCAGGCCATCCGGTCACAGCGGACTATCTGGAAAGCTGCCGCTTCCGTCCCCACGACAAGGTGGATGAAGCACTGTGGGGTGGAAAGTTGGACTGGTATCAGGACTGGATCCACGCCACCCGCCGCACAGATGCCTACTGGCAGCAGGGCTGGTGGAAGCTGTTAGCCGATGTGCCCGGAAATACCAAGGTTCCGGTGTATATCATCGATGCATGGTACGATCACCATTTTGGCAGTGCCATCAACACTTATGCCTCTCTGGCCCCTGAGACCAAAGAGCACAGCTGGCTGGATATCGGCTGCTGGAATCATATGTCCCAGCCCTGCATTGCGTGGGGCGAACAGCACAATCTGGAAAACGGCGACATCCACCGGATGCTGGAATGGTTCGATCTGCTGCTGAAGCAGAAAAAACAGCCGGAAAAGCGGGTGCGCACCTATGTGATGCGGGAAGACCGCTGGAAAACGCTGGAGGCATGGCCTGCCCCCGTGAGCCGGACTGAAAAGCTTTATCTGGGTGAAACAACTCTGAATGCCGAGCCGACAGAAGGGGAGCGCACCTTTGTGTATGACCCGGAGACCCCCGTGCCCAGCCATGGCGCAGAAAGCGTTCTGACCACCATTGCCGAGGCAGGCAGTCTGCTGCAGCCGGAGCCGGACTATCGGCCCGATGTGGTCAGCTTCGTCAGCGCTCCGCTGGAAAAAGCACTGCCCATTTGTGGGCAAATCAAGGTGCACCTGAATGTCTCGACCGATGTGGATGATACTGCCTTCACTGCCAAGCTTATGGAAGTGTTCCCGGACGGCAGGGCCTATAACATCCGGGGCGGCATCACCACCATTGCTGCCGACCTGCCGGAGGGTCAGACCTATACTCCCGGTCAGACAGCAAAGGTCTGTGTGGAGATGTGGGATATGAACTGGACGGTACAGCCCGGCAGCTGCCTGCGGCTGGATGTCTCTTCTTCCGACTTCCCGCAGTACGCCGTTCACAGCAATTACGCAGGAGCGTGGTCCGAACAGGGAAAGACCTGCATCGCCCACCAGAAGATCTTGCTGGGGGAGGGCAGCTTTGTAGAACTGCCCCTGCACGAGAACTGAGAGAAAGGAACCAAGACCATGACGGAACAGGAACGAAATGTCCTTCTGAACGAACTGCGGCAGCAGGAGAGCCAGCGGGAAAAGCAGATCAAGCGGGAGCGGTTCCGCCGCCTGAATCCTTATGCAAAGAAAGGAGCGGTGGTGTTTGCCGGTTCCAGCCTGATGGAACAGTTTCCGCTGTATGAGTTTTTGCAGGACGATGATCTGCACTGTACCCTGTACAACCGGGGCATCGGCGGCTTTACCACCACCGAGCTGCTGGAGGCTATGGACGAGTGCATCCTTGAGCTACAGCCTGCGCACCTGTTCCTGAACATCGGCACCAATGACCTGAACGGCCCGGACTACGACCGCGCCGCCATGCTGGGCCGGTATGAGGAGATCGTGCAGCAGATCCGGAAAAAACTGCCCGAAATAAAGCTCTACCTGCTGGCCTATTATCCGGTAAACCCCACCGTGGCCGAAGACCCGGGCCTGATCGAATGCTTCCGCTGGCGCACCAATGAGCGTATCCGGGAGGCAAGCGAGGGCGTGCAGGCATTGGCCCGGAAATACGGAGCGGAATTCCTCGACCTGAACAAGGACCTGTACGATGCTGCCGGAAATCTGAAAGCGGAGTACACCATTGAGGGAATGCACCTGTATGCCAACGGCTACCGCCCTGTGATGGATGCTCTGCTGCCGCTGCTGCGCAAAATCGGAGAAGAACAGGGAGGAAAGCAATGACCGGAGTCTTTGGTGTTGTTCTGGGTCAGATCTTTCTGATGTTCCTCTATCTCATCATAGGTTATGTGCTTTATCGTACCGGACTGATCACTCAGGAAGGCAGCAAGGCACTGGCTAACCTGCTGTTATATTGTGTGCTGCCCTGTGTTGTGCTAAAATCATTTTGTATTGAGTATTCGGCAAAGGGAGCTGTGAAATTGGCTGTCAGCATTGCGGCAGGTGCCGGGGTGTTGCTGCTCTCCATGGCGGTGTCGTGGCTCTTTTTCCGCAAAGACCCCATGGCGCAGATCGGTGTGGCTTTTTCCAACGCCGGGTTCATGGGACTTCCGCTGGTCACAGCAGTGCTGGGTGGAGAAGCTGTGTTCTACGCAGCAGGCTTTGTGGCCCTGCTGAATGCTTTGCAGTGGACCTACGGCCAGGCAAAGCTTTCCGGGGACAAAAAGTACATCCAACTGGGGGCAGTGCTCAAAAATCCACTGGTGCTCTCCCTGTTGGGCGGTGTGGTGCTCTACTTCTGTCGCATCCCGGTGCCGCAGTTCCTCCGCAACCCCATGGGAGCCATTGCAGGTATGAACGCTCCGCTTGCCATGATCGTGCTGGGGGTCTATCTGGCTAGGACCAACCTCAAAGCCATCTTTACCCGCCCCCGGCTCTACGTCCTTTCGGCAGTACAGCTGGTGGTGATCCCACTGCTGACGATCGTCTGTCTGATGCTTCTTCCAGCTGGATGGCGGCAGATCGGCACGGTGCTCATCATTGTGAATGCGGCTCCCATCGGCAGCAACATCGCGGTATATGCCCAGCGTCTGGGGCTGGATTCTTCCTACGCTGTGCAGATGGTCTGTCTGAGCACTCTGCTGTCACTGATCACGCTGCCGGTGATGCTCAGCCTGGCTGCCGCGTTGGACTTTGCATGAGTCTGAAAACAACCAACAGAAAGCAGGAGATAAGATGAAACAGTATCTTTTGATCGACATCGGCGGAACCTTCATCAAGTACAGCCTGGCCGATGAACAGGCCCGGAAAATCTCTGGTGGAAAGGTTCCGACACCGCTGACGAATATGGATGACCTTCTGGCGGTCATCGAGGGCTTTGCCGCTCCCCTTCAGGGACAGTTCGTGGGCTGCGCCATCTCTATGCCGGGCCGCATCGATACCAGAAACGGCATCGCCCATACCGGTGGAATGCTCAGTGCCTTTATGTGGGAGCAGCCCTTTGCTGCGCAGGTAGAGGCACGGCTGGGCGTGCCGGTGACCATCGCCAACGATGGCAAGTGTGCCGCAGCAGCGGAGGGTTGGACCGGTGCGCTGGCCGGTGTGGAAAATGGCCTTGTGCTGGTGCTGGGCACCGGCATTGGCGGCGGCATCATCCTGAACGGGAAGGTGCTGATGGGCGCTCACGCCGCAGCAGGGGAAGTCAGCTGCCTTGTTTCCAATATGGCAGCCATGGAGGCAGAAACCTTTGAGATGGACAAGGTGGAAACTTTCTCGGATGCGCCCCTGTGGGCAGGTGCCGCCTCGGCGACAGGTTTGATCCGGGAATATACCCGGCAGAAGAAACTGTCGCTGCAGGGTCCGCTGCCCACCGGCGAGGAGATCTTTGCGGCTTACAATGCCGGGGAACCGGAGGCACAGCAGGCCTTAAAAGTGTTTACCCGGCGGGTGGCCATTGGAATCGTCAGCCTGCAAAGCGTGCTGGATGTGGAGCGCGTTGCCATTGGTGGCGGCATCAGTGCGGCAGAGGCCCTGCTGCCTGCCATTCAGACCGAGCTGGACAGCCTGTTTGCGCGCTGCCCGGTGCTTCCCATGCTGGAGCCGGAGTTGGTGCGCTGCCACTATGGCAACGATGCAAACATGATCGGTGCCCTGAAGCTGTTCTTTGAACAGAACCCCGCCTGAACCAGAACAAAATAGAATAGGAGTAGAAACTTATGAGCGTTTTCCGTGATGATTTCCTGTGGGGCGGTGCTTGTGCAGCCAACCAGTTCGAGGGCGCATGGGATGTGGATGGCAAAGGCCCCAGTGTTCCTGACCTGTGCACCAATGGCTCTCACACCAGCCCGAAATGGGTGACAACTGCTGTCCGCTCCGACCGGCTGTATCCCAGCCATGAGGCCATCGACTTCTACCACCACTACGAGGAGGACATTGCTCTCTTCGCCGAGATGGGCTTCAAGACCTTCCGCACCTCCATCAACTGGACCCGCATTTTCCCCACCGGCATGGAGACCGAGCCGAACGAGAAGGGCCTTGAATTCTATGACAAGGTCTTTGACTGCTGCAAGAAGCACGGCATCGAGCCGCTGGTTACCATCAGCCACTACGAGCTGCCCTATGCGCTGGTGGAAAAATACAACGGCTGGGCCAGCCGGGAACTCATCGAGTTCTATATGAACTACTGCAAGGCCATTTTTGAGCGGTACAAGGATAAGGTCAAGTACTGGCTGACCTTCAACGAGATCAACTGCGGCACCATGCCCATGGGCGCGATCCTGGAAACAGGCACCATCCGGGGCTTTGAAGGCCCTACCGACAAGGTGCCGGACAATAAGCAGGAGCGCTTTCAGGCGCTGCATCACCAGTTTGTGGCTAGTGCAGAGGTTGTTCGGTATGCCCACGACCACTACCCTCAGTTCAAGATGGGCTGCATGATCTGCTTTATCACCAGCTATGCACTGACCTGCGACCCGGCCGACGAGATCGCCAACCAGAAGGCCATGCAGATCAGCAACTGGTTCTGCTCTGATATGCATGTCCGCGGCGAGTATCCTTCCTACATGAAGCGCTATTTTGCCGAGAATAACATCACCATCCGGCAGGAGCCGGAGGATGCTGCCATCCTGAAGGCCGGTACTGTCGATTTCTACACCTTCAGCTACTATATGTCCAACTGCATCACCACCCACAAGGATGCCGATGATGTGGGCGGCAACATCATTGCTGGCAAGAAGAATCCTTACCTGAAAGCCTCCGACTGGGGCTGGCAGATCGATCCCGTTGGTCTGCGCTACACCCTCAACGAGATCTACGACCGTTACCGCATTCCCCTGATGGTGGTGGAAAATGGCCTGGGCGCTTACGACAAGAAGGATGCCGACGGAAAGATCCACGACAGCTACCGCATCGACTACCTGCGCGCCCACATCGAGCAGATGGCCGAGGCTGTAAAGGACGGTGTAGACCTGATGGGCTACACCCCCTGGGGCTGCATCGATCTGGTGAGTGCCTCCACCGGTGAGATGGCAAAGCGCTACGGCTTCATCTACGTCAACAAGTTTGACGACGGCACGGGTGATCTGAGCCGCGAAAAGAAGGACAGCTTCTACTGGTATCAGAAGGTCATTGCCACCAACGGCGAAGATTTAGGATAACAAAACAGACCTCCGGTGGTGCTATGTGCCCAGTTTTCTGGACACCAGGACAAAATTGAATCATTAGACTTCCATCATGGATGCTTCCCTGAATTTAGAGGGAGGCATCCATTGCTTTATGCAGCATAGTGCAATTCGTGAACCGAGATTCCACCCGGTTGGTGTCCATGTTATAGTGGCAGGAAAGCCGTTTCATCATGGTAGTATCCTCCTAGACTTGATTTTGGTGTGTGGTCACTCAAACCAATGCCGTCAAGTCGGTGGTGGATAGGGCGATTTTGTTTGTCAGAGAGTAAGTGCACGGTTTCTGCACGGATTTTGCACGGTTTCAAAACGTGCAGAGGGTGCTTTTCGTTGCAAAATCCGACAAAGGGTGCAGAAATTACCGGGTGAAAAATCACGTTGCTTTGATTAAAGATAACGATGACTCGAAACTTCCAGAAATTGAAACGAACCGGCGGCTTGCTCTCTTAATCAGTGGGCCCAGGGTTCGAGTCCCTGGAGGTGCACCACAACAACAAAATCCGAACCTTTTCTCGATACGAGAAGGGTTCGGATTTTTTGTGTTCTTCGGAAATGAAAATTCCGGCTCTTCCCTGACGGCGGTGTGTCCAAAACCTTATCAGAAGAAAAAACGTGTAACGAAAGTCACAACTGTAAAGGTGCCGTAAGGCGGAAAGGACACGAACATGAAGTACGATGCAAGAGCCTGCCATTTCAACATGGATACCGGCTGTGTGGAACTGCTGCTCCGGGATGGGAGAAAGATTTCCATCAATTGCACCGGGGTGGAGGATGCGCTGGACGTGACCATGGCGCAGAGGTTAGAACTGGATTACCTCATCTACAACGACCCGCTTGGCTATGCCGATTTGATTCTGAATGGTGACCCGGAGGGGTATTTGAAAATTGTGGGCGGGAGCCATGGATCAGAGGATTAAAGGTAAAAAAACAGGGCGCGCCCCTGAATGAACAGCACCCCATTTGTCCGATCGGTCTGACAAATGGGGCGGTTTTATATGTTGAAAAAAACGAAAGACGTATAGCGGACAATGAGATCAATTTTTATAGTGCAAGATGCTTTGCACGATAGTCCCGCGGGCTGATGCCATATACATTTTTGAACGCACGGGAAAAGTGAAGCTGATTGGGATAGCTGACCATGGTGCTGATGGTGCTGATGGGCAGGCGGCTTTCGGTCAGCAGCTGTGCCGCCCGTGCCATGCGGTAGTGCAGCAGGAACCCCTGCGGGCTTTCGCCCATGGTATCCCGGAACACCTTGCTGAAATAGCTGCGGTTCAGTCCGCAGAAGGAGGAGATGTCCTCGATGGAAATATCTTCGCTGTAATGCTGCTCGATGAAGGACAGAGCCTCCTTCATATAGAAGTCCCGCAGGCGGCGGGGACTTTGTGCCTGATGGGAGGCCGAGGACTGTACAAGCTGATCCAGAAACAGAAAGCCGTAGCCAATCTGACGCAGGGGGCTGTCCTGACTGTGATTTACAAGGAAGAGCATCTGCTCTTGCAACAGCTGCCCGGCTTTGACGCTTGCAGGCGAGTACACAGGGTTCTGTCCGCTGATGCCTGCAAGGTTCAGGGCTTCGTGGGCACGCAGACCGTCAAACTCGATCCATGTGTATTCCCACGGATCCTGTTCATCGGCACGGTAGGTAGTGACCTCACCCGGAGTGATCAGAAACCCATGCCCGCCCTCGATGGCGTATTCCTGCTCGTTTGCAAACAGCAGCCCTTTGCCGGAGATGACATAGTGGAACAGATAGTGGTTGCGGGCATGGGGACCATAGGAGTGCAGAGGCTCTGTCTGCTCCCAGCCATATTGGTATAAGTTGAGATCGACGAATCGCTCGTCCTGAAATACATGAAACCTTAATTTTGTTTCCGTTGATACGTTTCTTTTTATACATTCTTGCATACAAGGAGCCTCCTGTCCGCTTTTCCTTATTATATACCAAAATGCGTTATGACTTCAATATAATTCGTAGTATTCCTTCAAATTGAGATATAACAAGTCGCATTTTTGCATTTACGAAACCACTGGCGGATAGTATAATAATGATACGACAAGAGAAAAGAAACTGTGCAATATGATGATGCACGAAATTTTCTCGCTGCTTTTGTAAGAGCTGACAAAAGCAGGAAAAATCGACCCGGCCGGTGCGACACCATACGAAGATCACCCTACGGAATAATGACTTTGGAGGAGAAAAAAATGAAGATCTCTCGCAGACAATTCGTAAAGGCAATGGCAGCAATGAGCGCCGCATCCATGCTGGCAGCCTGCGGCGGCAACAGCGGCAGCGGTTCTTCCGGCGGCAAGAAGGCGCTGACCTTCCAGATCTGGGACGTTGCACAGAAGGAAGGCATGGAGGCAATGTGTGCTGCCTACACCCAGCAGCACCCGGAGGTCAGCATTGAGGTGCAGGTCACCAGCTGGAATGAATACTGGACAAAGCTGGAGGCCGCAGCCACCAGCAACCAGATGCCGGATATTTTCTGGATGCACACCAACGAGCTGCTGAAGTATGCCGACAACGGGATGCTGGCAGACTGCTCCGACATTGTGGAGAAGGACAAGTTCTCGGAGATCTCGCTGTCCAACGCCATGGGCTCCAACGGTACTCTGTATGCAGTCCCCAAGGACAAGGACACGGTTGGTCTGGTGTATAACAAGGAGATGTTCGATGCTGCCGGTGTTGCTTACCCGGACGAGAACTGGACTTGGGACGATCTGGTCAGTGCATCCGAGAAGATCTATGCTGCCACCGGCAAGTACGGCTATATGGCATACGCCGACGACCAGCTTGGCTACTGGAACTTTGTGTATCAGGCCGGCGGCTACATCCTGAACGAGGACAAGACCAAGGCGGGCTTTACCCAGCCTGCCACCGAAAAGGCAATGAAGTTCTACATCGGTCTCCAGCAGAATGACTGGTGCCCGGACCAGACCTACTTTGCCGAGACCGCTCCCGGCACTGCATTCTTCTCCGAGAAGGGCGCAATGTTCCTGGAAGGCGACTGGAACATCCTTGCCGAGCTGCAGAACTACCCCGAAATGGTGGGCAAGTGGGATGTGGCGGTTCTGCCCAAGTGCCCCGACCCGGAAAGCGGAGACGGTCGTGCAACCATCTCCAACGGTCTGTGCTACGCGACTGCTGCCAGCAACAAGAATCTGGATACCGTGAAGGATATCCTGAAATTCTTCGGCAGCGAGGAGGGCCAGCGCATTCAGGGCGAAAGCGGCGCGGCCATCCCTGCCTATCAGGGTCTGGAAGATACCTGGGCAGGCTGCTTTGCAGAGTATCCCATCAATATCCAGTGCTTCATTGAGATGTTTGAGTACAGCATCCAGAGCGTCAACAACGCCTCTCGCCCGGAGTGGAAGAGCAAGGTCAGCGATGAGCTGCTGAAGATCTACGCAGGTACCGAGGACATCGAAACCGGCCTGCAGAAGATGCAGGACATCGTGGATCAGGCCAGCGCGGGCTGAAAATGCAGCTTGGGAGGAACCAAATGAATAGCACATCAAAGCTGGGCCGGGATGGGCGTTTCTGGGGGCTGGTCATGATAGCTCCCACCATCATCGGTCTGATGATCCTGAATATCATCCCCTTCTTCCAGACCATCTACATGAGCTTTTCCAAGACGAAAGCCTTTGGAGCCTATCAGTTCTGCGGTCTGGAAAACTACCTTGAAATGTTCCGCAATGCGGAATTCTGGAAGGCAAACTGGAACTCCCTGTACTTCTGCATCCTCACTGTGCCGGTGGGCGTTTTTCTGGCGCTGATCGTGGCAGTGTTGCTGAACGCAAAGATCAAGGGCAAGACCGCCTTCCGCGCCATCTTCTTCCTGCCCATGGTGGTGGCTCCTGCTGCGGTAGCGATGGTCTGGAAGTGGATCTTCAATGCGGAGTATGGCATTCTGAATCAGGTCCTTGGCGCGAACATCCGCTGGCTGACCAACCCCAAGATCGTTCTGGTCACCTGCGCCATCGTTTCTATCTGGAGCTCCATCGGCTACGACGCCGTGCTGCTGCTGTCCGGCATCCAGAACATTTCCCAGTCCCTGTACGAAGCCGCCGAGCTGGACGGTGCATCCAAGATCCGCCAGTTCTTCAGCATTACGCTGCCCATGGTGTCGCCCACCCTGTTTGTGGTACTCATCATGCGCCTGATGGCTTCCCTGAAGGTCTACGATCTGATCTACATGATGGTGGAGCAGACGAACCCTGCGCTGACCAGCGCACAGAGCCTGATGTATCTGTTCTACCGCGAGAGCTTTATTGCCGGCAATAAGGGCTACGCATCGGCCATTGTGGTGTGGACCGTGCTGCTGATCGGTCTGGTCACGCTGGTGCAGTTCATCGGTCAGAAGAAGTGGGTCAATTACGAGGTGTAAACTATGAATGCCAGTCTGAAAACCAGAAAGAATGTCGTAACGTTCTTTACCTATCTGGTCTTGATCCTCGGCAGCATCAGCATGATCTTCCCCTTTGTATGGATGGTGCTCACCAGCTTCAAGACGCAGGCCGAGTCTATGGCGATCCCGCCGCAGATCCTGCCCTCCCATTGGAATCTGGACAGCTTTGTCAAGGCACTGCAGAGCCTGCCCTTTACCAACCTCTACCTCAATACGGGTCTGCTGATCCTGTTCCGCGTGATCTTTGCGGTGGTGTTCAGCTCCATGGCGGGCTATGCCTTTGCCAAGCTGGAATTCCCTTGCAAAAAGCTGCTGTTCAGTCTGGTGCTGATCCAGATGATGCTGCCGAGCCAGATCTTCATTATTCCGCAGTACCAGATGCTGGCAAAGATGGGGGCCACCAACTCCATCTTCGCGCTGGTGTTCCCCGGTCTGGTCAGCGCTTTCGGCACCTTCTTTTTGCGGCAGGCGTATCTGGGCATCCCCAACGAGGTCGCAGAGGCAGCATATCTGGACGGCTGCAACAAGTGGCAGACCTTCGTTAAGGTCATGCTGCCGCTGACCGGCCCCAGCATGGCGGCACTGGCCATCTTTACGGCGGTGTTCGCTTATGCCGACCTGATGTGGCCGCTGATCTGCAACACCGATCTGAACATGATGACCCTGTCTGCCGGCCTTTCCACCCTGAACGGTCAGTACACCACCAACTTCCCGGTGCTGATGGCAGGCAGCCTGCTGGCCATGATCCCCATGGTGATCCTGTACCTGATCTTCCAGAAGCAGTTCATTCAGGGCATTGCCATGACCGGCGGTAAATAAGCAATTCGCATTTCTCCTTCATTATAGCCGACAGGCGGGTAGCCGTTCCGACACGATCGCCTGTCTGTCGGCTTTTCTGTTAAAAATAATCTCGTTGAGGTATAGGACCCATGAGTATTCGATTTGATTCCGAGACCCGCATTTTTGTATTGGAGACCGCCCATACCAGCTACCACATGAAGGCGGATGCGCTGGGACACCTGCTGCATCTGTACTACGGCAAAACCATCGGCACCGGGGACCTGATGCAGCTGTATCCCCGCACAGACCGGGGATTTTCGCCGGATTACTACGCTTACCGCACCCACCGGGGCGTTTCCCCGGATCTGCTCCCGCAGGAGTATACCGGCTGCAACGTGGGCGATTTCCGTCTCTCCTGCCTGACGGTGGCCGACAGCCGTGGCGCCTTTGGCGCAGACTTTACCTATGTGAGCCACACGGTGGAGGCGGGCAAATATCAGCTGACCGGTCTGCCCTGTGCCCACGCAGAGGAAAACGATGCCGAGACCCTGATCGTCCGGATGCGAGACGAGACCACCGGTCTGACGCTGGAGCTGCTGTACGGCGTGTTTGCACAGCAGGATGTCATCACCCGCGCGGCGCGGCTGACAAACCACGGAGAGAATCCGCTGCGGCTGGACAAGGCGGCATCTGCCTGTCTGGATCTGCCCTTTGGCAGATGGGATCTGCTGCATTTCCACGGCAGACACGCTATGGAACGGCAGCTTGAGCGGGAAGCTGTGGGCACCAATATCCAGACCATTTCTTCGGTGCGGGGCAGCTCCAGCCACCACAATAATCCCTTCCTGATCCTCTGCCAGCAGGATGCAACGGAGACCAGCGGTGCCTGCTACGGGGTGATGATGGTCTATTCCGGCAGCTACCAGATGGAGGTGGAGCGCTCTCAGACCGGGCTTGTCCGGGTCGTGAGCGGCATTCAGGAGGAGCGCTTTGCGTGGAGCCTGAAGCCGGGCGAGACCTTTGACACCCCGGAGGTGATCCTCTCCTTTGCGGCAGAGGGACTGACCCCGCTTTCCCAGCAGTACCACCGCTTTTTGCGGCGCAACATCTGCCGCGGCCCGTGGAAGGACAAACGCCGCCCGGTGCTGATCAACAACTGGGAGGCCACCTATTTTGATTTCAACACCGAAAAGATCGTAAAGATCGCGGAAAAAGCGGCCTCTCTCGGGGTGGAGATGATGGTGCTGGACGATGGCTGGTTCGGCACCCGGAACGATGACAATCAGGGTCTGGGCGACTGGACCGTGAACTGCGAAAAGCTGCCCGGCGGACTGGATCCGCTGATCGGGCAGATCAATGCGCTGGGCATGAAATTCGGCCTGTGGATCGAGCCGGAAATGGTCAACGAGAACTCCCAACTGTACCGCACCCACCCGGACTGGGCGCTGACCCTGCCCGGACGCAAGCCCGCCATGGGGCGCAACCAGCTGGTGCTGGATCTTTCCCGCCCGGAGGTGGTGGACTATCTGGCAGAAGCCATCGGCAAGCTGCTGCGGGAGCATCACATCGAGTATATCAAGTGGGATATGAACCGCAGCATGAGCGATGTGTACAGCCGTGCTTTCCCTGCCGAGCAGCAGGGTGAGATCATGCACCGCTATATGCTGGGCGTTTATGCGCTGGCAGAGCGGCTGACGCAGGGCTTCCCGGAGGTGCTGTTCGAGGGCTGCGCAGGCGGCGGCGGACGCTTTGATGCCGGAATGCTGTGCTACTATCCCCAGATCTGGTGCAGTGATGATACCGATGCCATTGAACGGTTGACGATCCAGCACGGCACCTCCTTTGGCTATCCGGTCTGCACCATGGGTGCTCATGTTTCTGCCTGCCCCAACCACCAGACCGGCCGCACGACCCCTATCGACACCCGTGCTGTGGTGGCGATGAGCGGCACCTTTGGCTACGAGCTGGATCTGGGCAAATTGAAGCGCGCCGAGTGCACCGCAGTGAAAAATCAGATCAAGCGGTTCAAGCGGCTGAACGACCTGATCCGTACCGGCGACTATTACCGGCTGACCGACCCGGCAGAAAACGCATATTTCACGGCATGGCAGTTTGCCGCAGAGGACGGCAGCGAGGCGCTGCTGAATCTGGTGGTGACCCATCCGCAGGCGAATCCCCTGCCCATCCACCTCTGCTTCCGTGGGCTGAAAGAAGATGCTGTGTATGAGCTGGATGGCATCGACTATTTCGGCTCCCGGTATGCCCACGACGTAGAGGACGGCATTCACAAGGGGATGCGGTTTAGCGGCAGCACTCTGCTGTATGCGGGACTTGTCCTGCCGCAGCTGTTTGGCGATTACCCCAGCGTGCAGCTTCATCTTACACGAAAAGGATAAAAGGATATGAAGGATCAAACTGCATTTTCCACCCGCTTTGCCCGCCATAAGGACGAGCTGGAATGGCTGTTCATGGAACTGTACCACAACCGGGAAGGGCTGGAGGTTCTGGAGCGGGAGATGGCAGAAGCCTACAATGCCCGCAGCGCCGAGCTGAAAGCACTGGACAAGGCACGCTCTGCCGACCCGGAGTGGTACAAGCGGGGCAATATGTTCGGCATGACCATGTACACCGACCTCTTTGCCGGAAATCTGAAAGAGCTGGCAAGGAAGCTGCCCTACCTCAAGGAGCAGAAGCTGACCTATCTGCACCTGATGCCCCTTTTGCAGATGTCCCACCCCCACAACGATGGCGGCTATGCGGTGGAGGATTTCGACACCGTAGACCCTGCCCTTGGCACCAACAAGGATCTGGAAAACCTGACCCGTGAACTGCGCAAGGCAGGCATCAGCCTGTGTCTGGATTTTGTCATGAACCACACCGCCAGCACCCACCGCTGGGCGATGGCGGCAAAGGCGGGCGACCTGTGGTTTCAGGCCTATTACCACCTCTATGACGACCGCACCATCCCCGACCAGTACGAGCAGACTGTGCCGCAGGTGTTCCCCAACACTGCGCCCGGCAACTTTACATGGTGCGAGGAGATGCACAAATGGGTGCTGACCACCTTCCACGATTATCAGTGGGATCTGAATTATGCAAACCCGGCGGTGTTCGTGGACATGACCAAGAGCATCCTGCACCTTGCAAATCTGGGCGTAGAGGTGTTCCGCATTGACGCAGTGCCTTATATCTGGAAGCAGCTGGGCACCACCTGCCGCAATCTGCCGCAGGTGCACACCATCGTGCGGATGCTCCGCATGGTGCTGGAAGTAGTCTGCCCGGCAGTCATCCTCAAAGGCGAGGTGGTCATGGCGCCCAAGGAGCTGGCGGCATACTTCGGCACCCCGGAAAAGCCGGAATGCCACATGCTCTACAACGTGTCCACTATGGTCAACCTGTGGAGCGCCCTTGCCAGCCGGGACACCCGGCTTCTGAAGGCGCAGCTGGATGCTCTCCACGCCCTGCCGGACAACTGCTGGTTCGTGAACTATCTGCGCTGCCACGATGACATCGGCTGGGGTCTGGACGAGGCCGTAGAAACCAAGCTGGGCATTGACCCGCAGAAACATAAGGAATATCTCTACCACTTCTACGAGGGCAATTTCCCCGGCAGCTGGGCAAAGGGCGAGCTGTACAACTACGACCCCGCCACCGGCGATGCCCGGAGCTGCGGCACCACCGCCAGCCTGTGCGGCGTGGAGCAGGCACTGGAAAAGGACGACAAAACCGCGCTGGACTACGCCGTGAAGCGCGACCTTTTGCTGCATACTGCCATGGCATTTTTGCAGGGCTTTCCCATGCTGAACTGCGGCGATGAGATCGCCCAGCGCAACGGCTGGGATTACAAAAACGACTCTGACCGTGTGGAGGACAGCCGTAATCTGCATCGCAGCAAATTCAACTGGGAGGACGCAAAACAGCGCACCCGGAAGGGTACGCTGCAAAACCAGCTGTGGCAGGGCATGGAGCAGCTGCGCCAAATGCGGGCAGACCCCTGCTTTGCCCCGGATGCGTGGGTGACCACATGGGACAGCCACAACCCCGGCGTGCTGGCGCTGGTGCGTAAGCGCGGTGAGGAAACGCTGGTGGGACTGTTCAACTTTACCGAGTACCCGGCAGGGGCAAGTCTGGACGCTCTGGGCGGCGAGTATCACACCCCGGAGGGCACTTCCGTCTGGCTGGCGGATGTGGAGCTGGAGCCCTATCAGGCGCTGCTGGTGCGCCGCTGAAAGGAGCAGCCATGGATATTGTAACGATTGGTGAAGTTTTGATCGACCTGACCCAGACCGGCAAGGATGCAAAAGACATCCCTCAGTTTGCCGCAAACCCCGGCGGTGCCCCGGCTAATCTGGCGGTGGCAGCCGCCAAACTGGGCGCACAGACCGCCTTTATCGGCAAGGTGGGTGCAGATGCCTTTGGCCGCTACCTGAAAGAGGTTCTGGCAGAAAACAAGGTGGATGTTTCCGGCATGGCTGTGGATGCATACCACCCCACCACCATGGCGGTGGTCTCGGTGGATGCCACCGGTGAGCGGGATTTCAGCTTCTACCGCAGTGCCAACGCTGACGTGATGCTGTGCAAAGAGGAGATTTCGGACGAGGCTCTGAAGGCTGCCAAAATCGTCCACTTCAGCTCTGTCAGCCTGACCGCTGACCCCTCCCGCACTGCCACGCTGGACGCCGCCGCCCGTGCCAAAAAGCTGGGTGCTGTCATTACTTATGACCCCAATTACCGTGCCAACCTCTGGAAGAGCAAAGAGGACGCCATTGCCCAGATGAAAGCTCCCCTGCCCCTGGTGGATATTCTGAAAGTATCCGATGAAGAACCGCCTCTGCTCACCGGCACCACCGATTGTGCCGAGGGCACAGCCCAGCTGGCACAGAACGGCATCCGGCTGATTTTTGTCACCTTGGGTGCAAACGGCGTATTCTACCGCTTTGGGGACAAGACCGGCCATGTGGCTGGCGTTCCCTGCAAGGTGGGCGACACCAACGGCGCAGGCGATACCTTCTTTGGGGCTGCCCTGTCCAAGCTCTGCAAGGAGGAGCTGGGCACCCTGACTGTGGACAAACTGGAAAGCATTCTGGCTTTTGCCAACAAGGCTGCCAGCATCACCACCAGCCGCCACGGTGCTATCCCTGCTATGCCTACATTGGAAGAAATCGAAAAATAACAGAACCGGCCAACGACCTGTAGCAAATCATACAGGCCGGTGGCCGGAAACCATGGGTTAGAAAATTAAAGGCAAAACAAAAACAGGGTGCGCCACCCGGACGCACCCTGAAAAATCCACGTACGATAACGATATGTACAACAGGGAGTTCCCCGTCGGGAACGCTCTGTTTCTCTTTGCTGGCGGCGTGATGGGCCTGTTCCGCCTGCCACACGACAAACTCCCGCTGGCCTTCCTCGCTGTTCCAGCAGGCAAGGATGGCTGGGTAGAATGCCCGTGCCAGACGGTCAATGACTTCATCGGGATAGGGGGAAGTGTTTGTGGACTTTTTCTTTTTGTTCAAACGCACGCTCCTTTGACTGTCCCACCGTGGCAAAGCCGGGCGAGAAAATCAAAGTTCCAATTTTTATCAGGCGCAAGGATGCGGATGCTTTCCGCCCTGCACTTGCAGCCGGTGGCTCGTTGATGGCTTACAAGTGCCTGTCGTTATGCGGTCTTTTCAACTTCTTTGATGCTTTCAGAAAGAATCTGCTCCATGCAGGCTTCCAACTCATTCAAGTAGTGGGCTGGCCGCTGCATAGCATAGCGAAGAACTTTCTGCTTTTCCGGGTCAGAGAGATAGGTCTGTGTCCAGCAAAAAGCGGGCATAGGGCAGATATTGCGGTAAGGGCGTAGTGACAGTCAGGTAGTCGGAAATAGAATTCACCTCCAGCGTTTTACATCAAAGAATGGCGCAAAGGTCTGCGTTTTTACTCCGGGTAAGCTGACAGGCAAAGATTTGCGAATTTCTGCCCGCAGCTCGTCCGGCTTTTTCAGTGGGCCACTTTGACCAACTGATTCCGTTACGGCTAAAATCAAGTTCCCAAAGTGGGAACCTGATTCGGCAGGGGCTACAAATCAAGTTACGGAAAACGTAACTTGATTTCAGATGACAGCCCCAATTCCCACTTTGGGGATTTGGGAGTGAGCGATTAGGCGTTACGGTATTTTGGTACTTCCCAAAATGGGAAGCACCACTTTACGGGATAAAAGCGGCACCGATAAGGAAATTGACAAAGTTTGTCAAGCTCCTCAAAGAGAAGCGTGAGCCGTTACTTTACGCTTACGGTAGTCTTTCTGCCGACAGGCGTTGTTGCAATATCTGGCATCTGCCCGAATCGGTAAGAACTGCTCCCCGCAGCAAGGGCAGGTATACTTTCCTCGCTCAATGCGCTTTTTAAGGCTTTTCCGCAGATTCAGCATCTTGTGACCGCAAGTCTGGAAGCTGCAATATTTTCGGTTCCGAGTCTGGGTGTAGATGACCTTGCGGCAGTATTCGCACTGGATTCTGCGCACACTGGGGTCACCGTCAATGAAATATTCCATCAGAGTGTCCTGATTTTCGCGTTCCCATTGTTCCGTTGTCATAGGCGTCCTCCTTTGGTGTTATGGGTATATGGTGGTTACCAAAATGGTAGCGGTCACTTTCGCACAATAAAGCGTTGCGATTGCAAACTCGAACACTTCCTGAGTAAAAAAAAAAAAAATAACCGCCCGCATCAAGTGAAACTTGAAAATGGACGGTCTTGATCGCAAAATGATTTTCAAATTTGGAAAGCACCTTGAGAGGCTTCATAGCATCCTCAAGCAATGCAGACGTATATACATCTGCTTATTTTGCGCAGCAAAATACTTGTTGGGAAATCCCAAACCCTTTTTGATCTGCACCGTTTCGGTGCAGGCTGCGCAATTGCATTGCTGAAAATTACGGTTTCTGTTCAGAAAATAAAATCATTAGAAGTGCGATCATAATTTGATGCCAGTGTACATTTTGCAAATCATAATAGAAAAGACGACTCTTATATGATGACCTGAAACGATCGACTCGGCGAGAGCGGATATGCCTTTTGTACCGCTATGACCAACCTGCGACTGGAGATGCGGATGGTTTAGATAAAATGAAACTGTCTTTTGGACAGAATGAACGAATTTACAAGAAGATGATTGGCAAAAAGTACATATTGAAATATACTAAATTTTGTATTATCATAAGAGCAGATGAATGAGGGGAATCGTGGAGAGATAAACTTGAAAGAGGAGATTCTTTCTTAGAACAGATGAGACGAGGAAAAATAGCGTTAAAAAGGAAAGAAAGCTATGCTGAACAAAAGTCTGCTGCAAAAATCGGGGCTTGCGACCTTGCAGGTTGCGCAGATCCTCGCAGGCTTGGAGCCGGGAGAACGCATACCTACGGTCACAGAGCTGAGTGAGCAATGTGATATGGCACGCGGGAACATTCAGATCGCGCTGAACAATCTGAAACAGAATGGAATTATCCAGTTGGAGTCTCACGGGCAGAATGGAACGATCGCTACCGACATTGATTATCTGGCGATGGCGCAGTATTGCAGTAACACAAATCTGACCTGTGTGATGCCGATGCCGTATGGTCTGCGTTATGAAGGTCTGGCAAGCGGCTTGTATGAAGAGTTGAACCAGAAAAGCGTTACCGGAGCGATCGCATTTATGCGCGGTTCAGGATACCGCTTGGCTTGTGTAGAAGAGGGTCGCTTTCACCTCTGCGTGATGAGCCATCTGGCGTTTGAATATTATGAACAACAGGGCAAAGACATTCAGATGGTGGCGGCGTTTGGATCACGTAGTTATGTTGAACAGCACCGAATCTTTGTGCGTCCGGATTTTGATGGGAACTGGCAGGGATGTAAAGTTGGTTTGGATACCTCTTCGGTAGACCAGGAGCGGCTGACCCGGTTCTGCTTCGCTGATAAACCTGTACAATATGTTCCCATTATTTACAGTCAGCTCGTACCGTTTTTGCACAACGGTATGATTGATGCAGGTGTATGGAGCGCGGATATGCTGCCGGAGGGCTTGAGTTACTATCCGATGCCCTGCTTAGATGAGCAGGAAAAAGATACGGTTGCGGTGCTGGTCTGCCGGAAGAGCGACAATGTGACGGCACAGTTGGTACGCAAGGTCTTGTCTGTGCAGAATGTTACGGACATTCAGAGACGGGTTATGAACAGAGAAATCATTCCGCGTTATTAAGTGGAGTGCGAAAAAGAAAAGAGCATCTGCATGAGTATGTGCAGATGTTTCTTCTGGAACAAAAATACAAAATATTGTATAAAATATTTTTGTCTCCGGAAATGATAAAGCCGTTTTAATTTTTTGGACGAAAAGGAGAGTTTCCCATGAAAAAGATCTCGCGCCGCAGCTTTATGATCGCATCCGGAAAGGCCATGGGGGCCATGACTGTCGCCGCTGCATTTGCAGGCTGCGCAAGCCCTGAACAGGCCGAAAACTGCTTCAAGCCCTCTGGAATGCCCGTCAAGGAGGATGCGCGACTGACCGCCATCGATGCCATTGTGGAAAACTACATGGGGCAGGGCTACTTCCCTGGTGCGACCATCGTTGTGGCGCGCGGTGGTAAGATCGTCTATGAAAAATCCTATGGATATGCAATGCTGAACGACATGGGCGTTCGTCTGGATGATCCCCGTCCCATGGAGATGAACACCATGTTCGATATGGCATCCTGCACGAAGATCATGGCCACGACCCAGTCCATCATGAAGCTGTACAGCGAAGGAAAGATCGACCTCGATGCGACCGTAGCAAGCTACATCCCTGAATTTGCGAAGAATGGCAAAGAGAATGTCACCGTTCATCAGCTTCTGACCCATACTTCGGGTCTTCCGCAGTGGAAAGCTATGTTCCTGTACATTGATAAGGACAAATCCAAGGTGCTGGATTATATCTGCAACTGTGAATTGATGTTCGCACCCGGTGAGGAAAAGTACAGCGACCTCGGTTTCCAGATGCTGGGCTTCCTCGTGGAGCGTATCACGGGCCGCGATATGGACGAGTACGTTCAGAACGAAATCTACAAGCCGCTGAACCTCAAGCGTACGACCTATCTGCCGCTGAAAAACGGCTTTACCACCGATGATCTTGCAGCAACTTCTTTCGGCAACCCGTATGAGTATGCTATGGTCGATGAGATCGGTCATCCGGGCTTCGGCTACGATTGCACCGCCGATCTGGATGCCTTCAGCAAATTCGATGGCTGGCGCAATTACACGCTGGTCGGCGAGTGCAACGATGGCAACGCATGGATGGCAAACGGCGGTGTTGCAGGTCATGCAGGTCTGTATTCTGACGCAGAGGATCTCGCGGTGCTCTGTCAGGCAATGCTGAACGGCGGCATTTACAAGGGCGTCCGCCTGTATCGTCAGGATGTCATTGATCTGTTCACCAGCGAGCAGAACGGCAAGCCTTCCCGTGGTCTGGGCTTTGAGCGCGGCTCGTCCTTTATGGGACGCGGCGACCGTCACTATGACGCATTCGGCCACGCGGGCTTCACGGGTACGCATGTTGTGATGAACAAGATCAACAAAACGGCGGTCGTTTTCCTCACAAACAAGCAGAATGTCGGGTTTAAGCCCAACTCTACCTCGTATTACAGCCCCTATAACTGCTGCGGCGAGATCTGCGAGCTGGTGTGGAACACCTTTGGCGCAGAAGCTCCGGCCGAGACGCTGGCAGATAAGATCAGCGCGTGGCTGTAAGCACTGGAATAAAAAGCTAGGAGATGTCAGAAATGGATTTTGAACCGAGATTATCGATCCTGCGTCAGGCGGGAATGCTGTCAGATGAAGATTACCAGAAGGTGCAGGATGTGATCCGGTATTTTCAGGAAAAATACGATCTGACATTGACCGAAGAGAATGCTTCGTCTATGATCACGCATCTGTGTGCCGCTCTTGGCCGCATCCAGCGTGGCGAGCCGGTAGAACCTCTGGACGAGGAGATCTATGAGGAGACAAAAGAAGAGCCTACTTTCCCCAAGGCTCTGGAAGCAACGCAGGAAATTGTCCGGGACATCCTGCCCGGTCTGCCGGAGAACGAGCGGAAGTTCCTTACGATGCACATTGGGGTTCTGCTGGCACAGGTGTGACAGCATTTGAAATATGACCCGCAGTAGAAAGGAGAGTTTGTATGAAAATCGTAGTTGGCGGTCAGATCGACAAGCAGAAAGTCTATGATGCTGTCAAAGGTGTTGTGGGCGATCGTGCCACGGTTGAGATCAAAGATGACATTGCGGCGGCAATGGCAGTCAAGACCGGGCAGGCTGATTATTACTTTGGCGCGTGCAAGACGGGCGGCGGCGGTGCGCTGGCAATGGCGATCGCACTGCTTGGAATGAATCAGTGTGCCACCGTATCGATGCCGGGTAAGATGCTGAGCGAGGAGGAGATCCTGGCTCAGGTCAAGGCGGGCAAGAAAGCCTTCGGCTTTACGGATCAGCACATCGAAAAGGTCGTTCCGATCATTCTGAAAGGTCTGGGCTTCTGAATCTGCTCTGAAATATAAGGAGGATTACATATGGAAAACATTTTACGATACATCATCATCGCGGCAATTGGCGCGGTGGCGTCGATCTTGGCAAACCAGAGCATTGCTGTTTTCAACGATGGTCTGCGTCCGGTCATTCCTGAGTATCTGGAAAAGCGCATGGACCGCAAAGCACTGGCTGCGACCAGCTTCGCCATCGGTTTTGGTCTGGTCATCGGCTACGGCCTGCCGACTTCCATTGCAGCAAGCATTATTCTGATCCACTGCATCCTGCTGACCACCGATATCATCGGTACCTGGTGCCCGGATACCAAGAAGGGCTTGATCCTTTCCGGTGTGATCGGTGCAGTATACGGTGTGGCACTGCTGTTTGGCCTGCAGGTCATCATTGATCTGTTCAATATGCTCCCGGTCAACTTCCTCGGCAGTCTGGGTCAGGTCTCCGCAGGCATCACGCTGGCCTTTGCTATCTTCCCGGCGGTTACGGTCGCATTGCAGTTCGGTGCGGTCAAGGGCGGTATCACTGCTGTCGTCACCCTGCTGGTCCGTCAGATCGTTGAGACCTACGGCAAGATCGCTCTGGATGCAGAGCACACCATCTCCCTGAATAAAGACGGTATGGCTCTTCTGGCCGGCATGATCATCATGCTGGTGTTTGCTGCAATGGATAAGGAAGGTAATGACCAGAATTCCAACGAGATGCTGACCCAGATCTTTGCGGACAAGGTTGCCCGCATCCGCAAGTATATGCCGTACCTCGCCATTATGGGCGGCCTGATCGCTGCCGGCACCAGTATGAGTATCATCGCAGGCGACCCCATCAGCCTGGGCCTGCTGGCCGAGGGCGACCGTGTGAACGCTGGCGTGACCGCTCTGGCTCGTGCCATCGGCTTTATCCCTCTGGTTGCTACCACCGCCATCACCACCGGCGTTTATGCCCCGGCTGGTATGACCTTCGTCTTTGTTATTGGTCTGCTCATCCCCAACCCCATCATTGCGCTGATTGCTGGCGCAGCCTGCATCTGTGTTGAGATCCTGCTGCTCAACGTGATTGCAAAGGGTCTGGATAAGTTCCCCGGCATCAAGCGCTGCGGCGACAACATCCGTACCGCTATGAGCTATGTCATCGATATCGCTCTGCTGATCGGCGGCGTTCTGGCTGCACAGGCCATCATGCCGACCACAGGTCTGTTCATCATCGTGGCATTCTGGTGCATCAATAAGTGCAGCAAGAAGCCTCTGGTCTCCATGGCTGTCGGCCCGCTGGGTGCAATTCTGGTCGGCCTGATCGCAAACGTCCTGTTCCTGCTGTCTCTGTATACTCCGGCCGCCTGATGAAACCGTGAAAACAGAAGAGTATCTTCCGACGGGTGTCGGAAGATAACTTTTGTGAAACCGCAATAGGAGGCGAGTCTTTTTGAAAATCCCTGAAAAGATTTTATACGCACATGAACATACCACCATCGACCTTTCCGGCCCGAAGAACAATATCGACTGCCGCTTGGATGATTTTGACGCAACGGTGGCGGAATACCGTCATCTTGTGGAGCGTGGTGTGGTCAGCATCATTGACCAGACCAACCGAGGCATGGGGCGCAATGTGGCGTATACCGAGAAGGTCGCGGCGGCGGCAGGCGTGAAGATCGCCCATGCTACAGGCTACTACAAAGAACCGTTTCTCCCTCCGGAATGCTACACCCTGACGGAGCAGCAGCTGAGCGATATCATGGTCCGGGAACTGACCGTCGGTATCGAGGATACGGGCATCCGTGCAGAACTGATCGGTGAGATCGGAACATCCAAGGAGATCACCGAGCCGGAAGCAAAGATCTTCCGTGCGGCATCCCGCGCTCATGCAGAAACGGGTGCGCCTATCTGCACCCATACCACGCTGGGAACGCGCGGCATGGAGCAGCTGGAAATTTTCAAGAGCTTCGGCGTTGACCTGAGCCGTGTGGTGCTGAGTCATATCGACCTGTCAGCCGATCTGGATTACATGAAGCGTCTGCTGGATCAGGGAGTGAACATCGCCTTTGATACCATCGGTAAGTGCAATTATCAGCCGGATGGATCCCGTGCAATGTGGCTCAGCCAGCTCTGCCGTGAAGGTTATGAAAACCAGATCGTGATGAGCATGGACATCACCCGCCGCAGCAACTTTGCAGACCGTGGCGGTGTGGGTTACAGCTATCTGCTGGACACCTTTGCACCGATGGCCTGCGAAGCCGGTGTACCGGAGCAGACCTTTGAAAAGCTGCTGTACCGCAACGCACTGCGTATTTACAAAGGGCAGAGCGAAGCATCTGTCTAAGGAGAGCAACTATGAAAACCTATCCCTTGCATTCCATCTCATTGGAACAGGCAAAAAAACTCCAATTCAAGGCCATTGATGCAGTGACCCGTAATTTCAGCGGGGAAGAAGTTCTTTCACTGGGCGATCTCGGCGTTGTCAAGGGGTTGAACAAGCCGCGCTGCACCCTGCGGGCAGAACACGTTTTTGCAGATACTTTTGATGCCGAAGCTGCGCTGTTCGTGCGCGGTGCGGGTACGGGTGCGATCCGCTGGGCACTGACAGCCTGCATGAAGGCAGGCGAGAGCATTCTGGTACACACCTCGCCCATCTATCCGACTACGAAGGTCACGATCGATTCAATGGGCCTCAAGCCCATCCGGGCAGATTTCAACGATCCGGAACAGCTCAAAGCAGTCTGTGCCGCCCATAAGGATGAGATCCGGGGCGCATTGGTGCAGCTGACCCGCCAGAAGCCGGATGACAGCTATGATTACAAGGCTGTTATTGCCACCATCAAGCAGGCGCTGCCGGAGGTTCCGGTCGTGACCGATGACAACTATGCCGCTCTCAAGGTGGATGCCATCGGCTGTCAGGCAGGCGCAGACCTTTCGACCTTCTCCTGCTTCAAGATTCTTGGCCCGGAGGGCGTTGGTGTTGTGGTCGGCAAAAAGGAACTGGTTGAACGCATTTATAAGATGCAGTATTCCGGCGGCAGTCAGGTGCAGGGCCATGAAGCCATGGATGCACTGCGTGGTCTTATCTATGCGCCGGTGTCGCTGGCGATCCAGAGCGAGGTCAACGAAGAGCTGGTGCGCCGCCTGAACGCCGGTGAGATCCCGGGCGTCAAGGAAGCATTTTTGGCAAACGCACAGAGCAAGGTGCTGCTGGTGGAGTTTGAAAAGGACATCGCCGAAAAGGTCTTGGCGGCAGCTCCGCAGTTTGGTGCGGCACCCCACCCGGTGGGCAGTGAGAGCAAGTATGAATTTGCCCCCATGATCTATCGTGTCAGTGGAACCTTCCGCGCACAGGATCCCACCATCGAACACCGAATGATCCGCATCAATCCCATGCGCAGCGGCCCGGATACCATCATCCGCATTCTGCGTCAGTGTATGGAACAGGTACAGAACGACTGAGTCCTTTTTATAGAAACTAGAAGAAAAGGAGAGATGCCCTGTGTTTTTAAAGTCCGTCATGGAGCGCAACCAGCCTTTGGTGCGTCTGGGCATTGAATGGCAGCAGGCAGGTGTGATTCTGCCGGACACTTATCTGCTGGATTATGACACGATTGTGGAAAACGCGCGCAGGATCAAGCAGGCGGGCGATGCAAGCGGCGTACAGAACTTTTTTATGCTCAAGCAGATCGGCCGCAACCCGATGATCGCCCAAGCACTGGCAGAGATGGGATATGTCGGCGCAGTGTGTGTGGATTTTCGCGAGGCACTGACGATGGTAGAAAACAATGTCCCCATCGGAAATGTGGGCCATCTGGTGCAGATCCCTCGTGCAGCCCTGAAAAAGATCCTGTCGGCAAAACCGAAGATCGTCACCGTCTACTCGCTGGAAAAAGCGCGGGAGATCAGCAGGGTCTGCACAGAACTGGGCCTGCATCAGAAGTTGATGCTCCGGGTCTTGGGAGAAAACGATATGCTGTATTCCGGCCAGTACGGCGGATTTACGCTGGCAGAGCTGGAACAGACTGTTCACGCCATTGAGAATATGCCCGGCGTTGAAGTAGGCGGCGTGTGCAGCTTCCCCTGCTTTTTGTACGACGAAGCGGCGGGGGATATCCTGCCTACACCCAACCTCAGTACGGTGCAGACCGCTGCCCGGATGCTGACTGCATGGGGATACAAAGATCTGATGCGTAATACTCCGAGCGCGACCTGCGTCCACAGCATCCCCAAAATTGCAGCGGCAGGCGGTACGCACGGTGAGCCGGGGCACGGCCTGACGGGCACGACCCCCTACCATGCCGCCCACCCGGATGCCGAGGAGCGGCCTGGCTACCTGTATGTTTCCGAGGTCAGTCATGATCTGGGAACAAAATCGTATTGCTACGGCGGCGGCCACTATCGGCGTGGACACATGAAGAATGCGCTGGTTGGCACAACGCTGGAAGATGCAAAGATCGTCCCGGTGCTTCCGCCGGACGATTCCAGTATCGACTACCATTTTGAACTGCAGCAGAACTGTCCGGTGTCGGCTGCGGCGGTCATGGCGTTCCGGACACAGTTTTTTGTGACCCGCAGCCGGGTGGCGGTGGTAAAGGGACTGTCTGAGGGGAAACCCGAGCTGGCAGGGCTTTACTCCGCACTGGGAGACCCGGTTCGGGAATAATGGGAAAGGATGTTTCTTCACATGGGAAAGTTTGTTGTGATCGTGCTGGATGGCTTTGGTGTGGGCGCAATGCCTGATGTGCCTCAGGTACGCCCGGCGGACTGTGGTGCAAATACCTGCATCCATATCTTTGAGCGCACACCGGATCTGAAACTGCCGAATCTGGCAAGCCTGGGTCTGGCAAACATCGTGGGGCGGGAGTTCCCCGGCCTGCCGTTTGCGCCAAACGCCACCTTTGGCCGCGCAATGCTGATGCACGATGGTGCCGACACCTTCTTTGGCCATCAGGAGATCATGGGCACGCATCCCGCTAAGCCCTTTGGCGAGCCGATCTGCAACAAGATCGAGAAGATCAAGCAGACGCTGGAAGAGGCAGGCTATCATGTCCGCTACTACACCGGAACCTCCGGCAAGCGCCTGCTTATCGTCAACGAGGCGTGCACCGTGGCGGACAATGTGGAGTGTGACCCGGGGCAGGCGTTCAATGTGACCGCTGCCATTGATGATCTGGATTTTGAGGAAGAACTCAAGATCGGCCATCTGGTGCGCAGCGTGTCGGTCGTGCCGCGCGTCATCACCTTTGGCGGACGGGGCGTGCATCTGCAGAACCTGCTGGACGCCATCGAAGAGCACGGCGACTACATCGGCGTCAATGCCCCGGCCAGCGGCGTTTACAACAACGATTATCATTGCATCCACATGGGCTACGGCGTTGACCCGGAGGTGCAGATGCCAACCATTCTGGGCAAGAGCGGCCTGCCGGTGTTCCTGCTGGGAAAGGTGGCGGATGTTGTTACCAACAACTACGGAACCAGCATCCCGATGGTGGATACCGCCAGTGTGCTGAAACGTACTCTGGAGATCGTGCAGGAGCAGGAGACCGCCTTCATCTGCACCAATGTACAGGAGACCGACCTTTGCGGCCATCGTGAGAATGTCGCGGCCTATGCCGACCGTCTGCGCGTAGCGGACGAGTGGATCGGCAAGATCCGGGAAGCCCTCGGTGAGGATGATATCCTCATCGTTCAGGCCGACCACGGCAATGACCCGACCATCGGCCATCCGCACCATACCCGCGAGATGGTGCCGCTGATGATCTACAGCAAGCATTCTACGCCTAAGGATATCGGCACCCGTAAGACCCTCAGCGATGTGGGTGCGACTGCAGCCGAGTATTTCCACAGCAAAGCACCGCAGAATGGCACAAGTTTTCTGCCGCTGCTGCTAAAGTGAGAAGAAGGAGCGTTTTTCCATGAAGATCATCCGTGCAAAGGATTATAAGGATATGTCCCGCAAGGCTGCCAACATCATCTCCGCGCAGGTCATCATGAAGCCGAACTGCGTGCTGGGTCTGGCGACCGGCGGCACCCCGGTGGGCGCGTATGCGCAGCTGGTGGAGTGGTACAACAAGGGCGACATCGACTTCTCCGAAGTGACCACCGTCAACCTCGACGAGTACCGCGGCCTGCCCAA
>OGKH01000102.1_pt1 | contig 81183 bp, 104 predicted proteins | sample 1572421 | NCBI WGS metagenome assembly OGKH01 (sample SAMEA2582084, study PRJEB24529) | metagenome | biome: Human gut stool | place: China | collected 2011
GCTCCCCTGACAGGGGAGCCATTGGCAGGCCGGGTCACTTAGTGCTGGCTGCTGAAAGCTTATGCGGGGGTGAAAATGGCGGGCCTTGCCTGCAAGGGTGGGTTTTCAAGAAAAAATGTTGACAAATGGCCTGACTATGCTATAATCTGAAATGAACGCAAAGGAGCAGCATGCCCTTTGCGCGTGAATGGTAATTATGGCAAATGGCAAGGATGGGGCCAGAAGGATGTGTGCCGCCGCCCAGAGAGAACGCCCTTGGCTGAAAGGCGTTCCGGCAGAGCATTTTTTACGCCACCCCGGAGCTTCCGGCGAAACAAACCGGACGCTGCGCAGCGTTACAGCGCACAAAGCGGCAGGAGCGCCCCGGCGGCATTTCTGCAATTTGGGTGGTACCACGGAGCTTTTCAGACAGCCTTCGTCCCTTTTCGGGATGAGGGCTGTTTTTTGTTTTTTGTCAGTCTGCCATAAAAACTGCGTCCGGAGGAGGACGCCGATACACGAGGAGAGATTAAAACTATGCAATGGACCGGTTTGAATGAACTGCGTGACAAGTACCTTACCTTCTTTGAGGGCAAGGGCCACCTGCGTCTGGACAGCTTCCCGCTCGTCCCGAAGAACGACCCCAGCCTGCTGCTCATCAACAGCGGCATGGCACCTATGAAGAAGTGGTTCCTCGCTCAGGAGGAGCCGCCCCGTCATCGCGTGACCACCTGCCAGAAGTGCATCCGCACCCCTGACATCGAGCGCGTGGGCATCACCGCCCGCCACGGCACCTTCTTCGAGATGTTGGGCAACTTCTCCTTCCAGGATTACTTCAAGAAAGAGGTCATTCCCTGGGCATGGGAGTTCCTGACTTCCGACGAGTGGATGGCGATCCCGAAGGATAGGCTGCACATCTCCGTCTACAAAGAGGACGATGAGGCTTACGACATCTGGACCAAGAAGGTGGGCGTTGCCCCCGACCACATGGTCCGTCTGGGCAAGGAAGACAACTTCTGGGAGCACGGCTCCGGCCCGTGCGGCCCCTGCTCTGAGATCTACTTCGACCGCGGCCCCGAGTACGGCTGCGGCAAGCCGACCTGCGGCGTGGGCTGTGACTGCGACCGCTATATGGAGATCTGGAACCTGGTGTTCAGCCAGTTCGACGCCGACGGCAAGGGCCATTACGAGCGTCTGGCACGCCCCAACATTGATACCGGCATGGGTCTGGAGCGTCTGGCCTGCGTGATGCAGGGTGTGGGCAACCTGTTCGAGGTCGATACCGTCCAGAGCGTGCTGCACCATGTGGAGCACATCGCCGGCAAGACCTACGGTGCCGACCCCAAGGAGGACATCTCCATCCGCGTCATCACCGACCACATCCGCAGCTGCACCTTCATGGTGTCGGACGGCATCCTGCCCTCCAACGAGGGCCGCGGCTACGTGCTGCGCCGTCTGCTCCGCCGCGCTGCCCGCCATGGCCGTATGCTGGGCATCAGCCGCCCCTTCCTCGTGGAGCTGGTGGAGACGGTCATCCAGTCCAGCGAGTCCGCTTACCCCGAGCTGCGTGAGCACGACGCCTATATCAAGAAGGTCATCGGCACCGAGGAGGCAAACTTTGCCCGCACCATCGACGCCGGCATGAACATCCTGAACAACATGATCGACGGTCTGGAAAAGGCTCACGAGCACCTGCTGAAGGGTCTGGACGTCTTCAAGCTGAACGATACCTTCGGCTTCCCCCTCGACCTGACCAAGGAGATCGCTGCGGAGCAGGGCATCGAGATCGACGAGGAGGGCTTCCACGCCGAGATGACCAAGCAGAAGGAGCGCGCCCGTGCAGAGCGCCTCAAGAAGAACATCTCCGGCTGGAGCGAAGACCTGTTCGGCACTCTGACCGCTGAGCCCACCGAGTTCGTGGGCTACGACACCCTCAAGAGCGACAGCGTCGTTGTGGCTCTGAGCGACGAGGAGACTCTGACTGACGCCATCGCCACCGACGAGCAGGCCAAGGAAGGCGTGCTGGTCGTTCTCGATAAGACCCCGTTCTACGCTGAGATGGGCGGTCAGGCCGCAGACCACGGCGTCATCACCGGCGCTGAGTGCGTGCTGCGCGTGCAGGACGTCAAGAAGACCCCCAAGGGCTACTATGTCCACACCTGCACCCTCGAGAGCGGCATCGTCCATGTCGGCGACCATCTGACCGCCCGCGTGGATAAGGAATACCGCATGGCCATCGCCCGCAACCACACCGCTACCCACCTGCTGCAGGCAGCTCTGCGCGAGGTCCTGGGCGACCACGTCCATCAGGCAGGCTCCTATCAGGACGCTTCCATCACCCACTTCGACTTCACCCACTTCAGCGCTGTCACTCCCGAGGAGCTGGTCCGTGTGCAGAAGATCGTCAACGACAAGATCTTCGAGTCGATGAACGTCACTGTCAAGGAGATGCCCGTCGAAGAGGCCAAGAAGCTGGGCGCTATGGCTCTGTTCGGCGAGAAGTACGGCAAGGTCGTCCGTGTTGTTGACATTGAGGGCTGGTCCACCGAGTTCTGCGGCGGCACCCACGTCAAGAACACCGCTCAGATCGGCGGCTTCAAGATCGTCAGCGAGAGCTCTGTTGCTGCCGGCATCCGCCGTATCGAGGCTGTCACCGGCCGCAATCTGCTGATTCGTGCCAATATGCAGGAAGCGATGCTGCACACTGTGGCGAACACCCTGAAGGCAAACAACGTCGCCGCTCTGCCCGCTCGTGCGGAGGCTGTCATGGCTGAGAACAAGGCCATGAGCAAGGAGCTGGAGGACATCAAGGCAAGGGTCGCCGCTTCCAAGGTCACCAGCCTGTTTGACAACGCTGAGACCGTCGGCGACGTCAAGATCGCTTCCGCTTACTTCACCGGTACCTCCGGCGACACCCTGCGCGGCATGTGCGACACCATCCGTGACAATGCCAAGGCTGCTGCTGTGGCTGTTCTGGTGGGCAAGTCTGACGACAAGATCACCATGGCCGTTACCGTGACCAAGGACGCTCAGGCAAAGGGTCTGAAGGCCGGCAATCTCGTCAAGGAGATCTCTGCCATCGCAGGCGGCAAGGGCGGCGGCAAGCCCGACTTCGCTATGGCCGGTCTGAAGGACGAGACCAAGATCGACGAGGCTCTGGCCGCTGTCAAGGGCATCGTGGAGAAGCAGCTGGGCTGATTCTGGAATAAACCTCTCCGTCACGCCTGACGGCGTGCCACCTCCCCTATTGAGGGGAGGCCTTGGCATGGCGGAAAGCTTCACCTCTTCGCCAGAGGCTCCCCTCGGTAGGGGAGCTGGCGAGCGAAGCGAGACTGAGAGGTTGACTCATTAAAAAATCTGGAAGGAGCGATTCCCATGGAAGATTGTCTGTTTTGCAAAATTGCAGCGGGGGACATCCCCTCGAAGAAGCTCTATGAGGACGAGCAGGTGGTGGCATTCTATGACATCGCCCCGCAGGCCAAGGTGCATTTTCTGGTCATCCCCAAAAAGCACATCCCCTCGGCCGCTGCGCTGACCGAGGAAGACGGCGCTCTGCTGGGCCATGTCTTTGCGGTCATCGCAAAGCTCGCCAGGGAGCAGGGCCTCCACAACGGCTACCGCGTCATCTCCAATGTGGGCGAGGACGCCGGCCAGACCGTCAAGCATCTGCACTTCCATGTTCTGGGCGGCGAGAAGCTGCCTGTCTGATTCCGAAAAAGTAAGGGAGATTGTTGAATATGGCTAAGACTTATACGCTGAATGTCGCGGGCCTGACCCGTGAGCTGACCATCTGCAAGGTGAACGACCACATGGACATTGCGGCCTTCATCATGCTGGGCGACGCCGAGCTGGCGGTGGCCGCTGCCGCTGAGCTGCTCAAGAAATGCCCGGATTTTGACATCCTGCTGACCGCTGAGGCCAAGGGCATCCCCCTGGCTCACGAGATGAGCCGCCAGAGCGGCAAGCCCTACGTCTGCGCACGCAAGGGCGTCAAGCTGTATATGCCCGACCCTGTTGTCGTCGAGGACCAGTCCATCACCACTGCTGGCAAGCAGAAGCTGGTCATCGACCGCAAGGAGCTGGACAAGATGAGCGGCAAGCGGGTGCTGGTCGTGGATGATGTCATCTCCACCGGCGGCTCTCTCAAGGCTCTGGACGAGCTGGCCGAGCAGACCCAGTGTACCATCGTGGGTCAGGCCGCCGTTCTGGCCGAGGGTGATGCTGCCCAGCGCAAGGACATCATCTTCCTCGAGCCGCTGCCTCTGTTCCTCCACTAAACCGATATGCGACGCCCGCTCTGCGCGTTCTGCCTGAGTGCGCTGGGTGTGTTAGTGTTATGCTCATTTTTGCCGCAGATGGGGCTTTTGCTGCCGTCTGTGGCAATTTTTGTTGTCTTCTGCCTGCTGGTCTTGCTGGTCTGGTGGAGAGGCGGGGCCGCGAGAGGGTATGCGGTCTGTCTGTTGTTGGGCGCAGTGCTGGGCGTCGGCATCATGAAAACGACCGGCGCACGGCTGGCAAAGATACAGGACGCCTACGCTGGAAAAGAAGTGGCCCTCACCGCCGAAGTGGAGAGCACAGGCTGCGCTTACACGGCGGGCCGGGTGAGCGCCGTGCTGATGGTGGAAAAAGTGGACGGGGAAGCTGTCCGCTTCCGGGTGGAGTGCGCCAGCCTGCCCAAGTGTGAGGCCGGAGGCCGCATCCGGGGCCGCTTTTCGCTGGATGTGCCGGATGCCACCCGGCGTCTGGACGACTACGCCGATGGTATCGCTCTCAGCGCGGAATATCTGTCCGGGATGCTTCGTCTTGGGCAGAGCGAAAGCTTCCGCGCCCGGACGGCGCGGCTCCAGGCGGCGCTGAGCCGCGCCCTGCGAAAAGGCATGGCCGAAAACACCGGCGGCGTTCTGGCCGCGATGGTGGTGGGCGACCGGAGCCATCTGACTTCGACTCTCCGCAGTGCCTACCGGGGCGCGGGGCTTTCCCATGTGCTGGTGGTGAGCGGCCTCCACGTCACCATCTTCTGCGGCCTGCTGGACGCTCTGCCCCACCGGGAGCGGGAGCGGAGCCGGGCTTACCGCCGGATGCGGTCGGTGCTCCGGGCCGGAACGGCCCTTCTGCTGGTGGGCATCACCGGCGCGACGCCCTCTGTCCTCCGGGCGGCGGTGGCGGTCTGGGTCAGCTCCCTCGGCGTCTGGGTGGGAGGTCCGGCGGATACGCTCACCTCGCTGGGCGCGGCAGGCGTCCTCATGTGTCTGGGCAACGGGTACGCGGTCTATGACGTGGGCTTCGAGCTGTCGTTTGCGGCAGTGATGGGAACACTGGCCGGTGCTGAGTGCGCAGGGCGTGGGCGGGAACGCTATTACGACAGAAGGAAGAAACGGAAAAGCCGCCGCGAGAAACCGCCCCGCGCGGTGCTCCTCTTCCGGCGCTTTGCGGGCGGCGTGTGGGACTCGCTCTGCGTCTCCCTCTGTGCCTCGGCGGCGACCTTCCCGGTGCTGGTGCTGCGCGGGATGAGCACGACGGTCTGGGCTGTGGCGTCGGGCGTGGCCGTCCTCTGGCTGGTGGGGCCGATGCTGAGCTTCGGCCTCGGTGCAGCTCTGCTGGGTCTGGCGGCCCAGAATTTCGAATCCTTGCCTTTGTTTGAGCTCATCCGCCGCCCGGCGGCCTTCTGTGCCGAAGGGCTGGCATGGCTGATGAACGAGTGGGCTTTCCGGGTGTCCGTTCTGCCGGGAGCGTCCCTCTGGTTTGATGGGACCTATGCCGCACTGGTGTGTCTTGTGCTGATCCTGCTCTGCGCAATGGCAATGCGGCGGCACATCCGCCTTCGGATAGCTCTGCCGACGGTCATTCTGCTGGCGGCGCTGGCTATCGGGCTGGAAACGGCTCTGAGCTGGAACGTGGTGAACATCGAGCTGGTGGGGACCCGGGCTTCACCCGCTGTCATTATTACGCAGAGGGAGAAGGCAGTCGTCCTCTTCCGGGGCGGCAGCACCACCCGGCGGGCGGTGGAAAATCAGCTGGAAAAGCGGGGCGTAAAGACGGTCGAGCTTCTGGTTGACCTGCGGATGCAGCCGGAAGAACCCTGCCGTATCGAGGCCCAAAAGCGTATCGAGGCTGCCGCTCTGGCCGAGAATACCACCCGCCGTGCTTCCTGCGGCGGGGTGGACTTGGAACTTTTCCGCACCCGGCAGGGCTGCATTCTGCGGATGCGTGTCGGCGGGCAGAGGTTCATCACCCTCAGCGGCACCGTCCGGCCTGCGAAGCCCATCCGGGCCGAGTGGCTGCTGGCCTCGTCGGCAAGGCCGGACAATATCCGGTACACCGACTGCCTGACCCTGAGCAGCAAATACCGCTGGATGGAAGAGGACGCAGAGCCTGTCTCGCGGCTGCGCCTCCGTCTCGAGGGGGGAACGCTTTTCAAAGCGGGCAGAGTATGATAAAATAAAATAATCCTAATACAAAGGAGCCGATCATTTGGCAACGGAAACGAAACTCCGGCAGCTGGCCCAAGGAGGCTGTCCGGTCTACTATTTTTATTCCAGCGAGCGCTATCTTGTCCGGCAGGCTGTGGCCCGGGCGGCAAAGCTTCTGGCCGAGGGTGAGGATGAAGAAACGACTGTTCTGGACGGTGCTGCGCCCGAAATCGAGCAGCTTATCATGGCGGCGGGCACCATCTCCTTCTTCGGGACGCGGCGCGTGGTGCTTCTGCCCGAGGTGGACCCCGCCGCCTACAGCGACAAAGACCTCGACGAGCTGTGCGCCACGCTGGCCAGCCTCGAGAATGCCGTGGTGGTGCTGGGCAGCGTGTTCGAGATGGAGCGCAATAAGCTTAAGCTGGGCAAGCGGGCGCAGAAGCTCATCGCCCAGTGTACTAAGGTCGGTTTTGCCGAAGAGCTGGCCAAGCCCAAGCCCTACGAGCTGAAGGTCATGGTGATGGATCGCGCCAAGGCGCAGGACACCACCCTCTCCGAGGGGACGGCGGCGGCCCTGCTGGAACGCTGCGGCGAAGACCCGTTCCTTCTCGAGAACGAGGTGGACAAGCTCTGCGCCCTCTCCGGCTACCAGACCGTGACCACGGCCATGGTGGCCGAGATGGGGACTGTGAGCCTCGAGGCCGACGTCTTCGAGATGATACGGATGATAACGGCGAAAAACGCCACCGGCGCCTGCAAAAAGCTGCAAACGCTTCTCCGCCTGCAGCAGGAGCCCATCCCCATCACGGCGGCCATGATCGGCAGCTATGTGGACCTCTATCGGGTCAAATTGGGCGCAGCCAGGCGGAAGAGCTACAGCACCGTGTTCAAGGATTTCGGCTACAAGGGCAGCGACTACCGGCTCAAGCGCTCTGCCGAGACAGCCAGCCACTACACGCTGCCCCAGCTGGAAGCCTGTATGCAGATCTTGCTTGAGCTGGACAAGAGTCTGAAAAGCCAGCCCGTGAGCGCGCAGACCCTGCTGGAAACGGCGCTCTGCCGCCTGGCAATGGCGGGAGGAAGAAGATGAGCGAGAAACTGGAACTGCTGCACACCGACCGTGTGCTCATCGTGGAGGGCAAATACGATGCGGCCCGTCTCTCTCATCTGACCGACGCCATGATCTTGCTGACGGACGGCTTCGGCATTTATAAGGATAAGAAGCGTCAGCAGCTCTTCAAACAGCTGGCCCACAAAAACGGCCTTATCCTCCTGACGGACTCCGATGCGGCGGGCTTCCGCATCCGCACCTACATCACAAATCTGGTGGGGGAGAAGAACGTGGTGCAAGCCTACGTTCCGGCCATCCACGGCAAGGAAAAGCGGAAGGCCCAGCCCGGCAAAGAGGGGCTTCTGGGGGTCGAGGGGGTGGACGATGCCCTCGTTTTGCAGGCGCTCCGGGACGCTCTGGGCGAAGAAGCTGGCATTGCCCCTGCAAAGCCGGAGGGGCGGCAAATTACTTATACCGACCTCTATGAGTGGGGGCTTTCGGGTACGGCGGGCTCGGCTGAGCGGAAAACAAAGCTGCTCTGCGCTCTCGGCCTGCCGCCCCGGCTCTCGAAAAAAGAGCTGGTGGAAGCCCTCAACCGCCTTTACAGCTACGAGCAGCTGGACGAAATGCAGTCGGAGCTGCTCAAAACATGAAAATACAGCGAACTCTCCTGAGAAAAACATGAAAAAGATTCAAGAAAGACTTCTGGGAAATTTGCCGTAAGCTGTGATATAATCAATATACTGTGCGCCCGTCGTGGACGAAACGACGGGCGCAGATCTTTGCAAGGTGCAATAAAGGAGACAATCAATGGAACGCGAAAAACTCAAATCGAGACTCGGGTTCATCCTCCTTTCCGCCGGCTGCGCGATCGGCATCGGAAATGTGTGGAAGTTCCCTTACATGGCAGGTCAGGGCGGCGGCGGCGCTTTCGTGCTGTTCTACCTGCTGTTCCTCGTCATTCTGGGTCTGCCCATCATGACCATGGAGTTCGCCGTGGGCCGTGCCAGCCACAAGAGCCCGGTGCGCGCCTATCAGGCCCTCGAAAAGCCCGGCCAGAAGTGGCACATCCACGGCTACTTCACCCTCATCGGCTGCTACCTGCTGATGATGTTCTACACCACGGTGTCCGGCTGGATGCTCCACTACTTCTACATGACCGCTGCCGGTAAGCTGGTGGGCCTTGACGCCGACCAGGTGGCTGGCAAGTTCACCGAGATGCTGGCGAGCCCGCTGACCATGGGCTTCTGGATGGTGGTCGTTGTGGCCATCGGCATCTTCGTCTGCGCCCGCGGTTTGCAGAACGGCCTCGAGAAAGTCACGAAAGTCATGATGATCGCCCTGCTGGTCATCATGGTGGTGCTGGCAGTCAACAGCATGTTCATGCCCGGCGCAAAGGAGGGCCTGACCTTCTTCCTCGTACCCGACTTTGAGCGGATGAAGGAAGTGGGCATCGTCAATACGCTGGTGGGGGCCATGAATCAGGCGTTCTTCACCCTGAGCCTCGGCATCGGTGCAATGGCCATCTTCGGCAGCTACATCGGCAAAGAGCACGCCCTGCTGGGCGAGAGCGTTCGCGTCGTGGTGCTGGATACCTTCGTCGCCATCACCGCCGGCCTCATCATCTTCCCGGCCTGCTTCACTTACGGCGTGGACCAGACCAGCGGCCCCAGCCTCATCTTCATCACCCTGCCCAACATCTTCGCCAATATGGCGATGGGCCGTCTGTGGGGCAGCCTGTTCTTCCTGTTCATGGCCTTTGCGGCGCTTTCCACCGTGCTGGCCGTCTTCGAGAATATCATCTGCTGCGGCATGGAGCTGACCGGCTGGAACCGTCAGAAGTCCAGCCTTGTCAACTTCTTCCTCATCATCGCCCTCTCTCTGCCCTGTGTGCTGGGCTACAACGTCTGGGCCTGGGACGGCTTCGCCATCTTCGGCGGTGCGGTACTGGATGTGGAGGATTTCCTCGTCAGCAACCTCTTCCTGCCGCTGGGCTCCCTCGTCTACCTGCTGTTCTGCGTCACCCGCTGCGGCTGGGGCTGGGACAACTACAAGAAGGAAGTCAACACCGGCAAAGGCCTCAAGATGCACGACTGGATGCGCGGCTACCTGACCTATGGCCTGCCCCTCATCGTTCTGTTCATCTTCGTGTTCGGCCTGTACGATAAGTTCATCGCCTGATAAAACAAAAATACGGGATGCGGCATTTTGCAGCATCCCGTATTTTTTATCGCTTTATTTCACATACCGGCCTTCGCAGATATTCTTACAGCAGGCGCTGATGGGGAACCAACAGCAGTCGCGGCAGATGTCGGCGAGGATCTCCGGCGTGGCCTTGGCGTCGATCTCGCGGATGAGGTCCTGGTAGACGTAATCCTTTTCCTCGAGACCGAAGTATTCCACCGTCTTTGCATCGTAGCGCTTGACCTTTTCCTGCGTGTCGCAGAGGTCAGTCCCCAGCTTGTTGGGGCAGCAGGAGCAGAGGGTGTCGGTGGAGAAGGTGAGGCGGATGGTGGTGCCGGGAACATCCCGCAGTTGATGCACCACGTCGGTCATGTGGGCCACGAAATCGTTGTCATAGCCTTTGCCGGAATAGCCCTACGTGCAGAGCAGATGATGGGGACGAAGTACGATGCTCATGCTTTCAGCCCCGGAATGCGCTTCCGCAGATTCAGGCCGATGGCGCAGGCCAGAACTGCCTTGATGATGGCAGTGGGGATGAAGGGCAGGACGCAGGCGGTGATCCCCACGGCGACGGTGCTGTGGGCGACGACCACGAACATTGCAACGCCCACCACATAGTTGACCACCGTGCCGACGATGACAGCGGTGACGAAAGCGCCCTTGAAGGCGTCACGGTGCTCCAAGCCGAGGCCGATGATGTAGGCCATCAGGGGGAAAGAGATGAGGAAGCCGCCGGTGGGGCCGACGAACTTATCGAAACCGCCGGAAAAGTTTGCCAGCACCGGCACGCCCACAGCGCCCAGTGCCAGGTACACCAGCGTAGCGATGGCGGAAAGCTTGGAGCCCAGCACCACAGCAGCCAGCGTGATGGCGAAGGTCTGCATGGTCATGGGGACGCCCAGAGGCATGGGGATGGAGATCTGGGCCATGACGGCGATGACGGCGGCAAACAGACCTGCATAGCAGATGTCCCGCACAGAGAACTTGGACTTGGCGGCCGCAGCGGCCTGGGTGTTCTGACTCATAAGAATTGTTCCTCCTATACGTTCTGGCCCAAAGTGGCCATGCTCCCAGTATGGCAGACTGCAAACGCTGCGTCAACTTTGGATTTGCGAAAGGGTTTACAATTCGAAACGAAAAACAAAACAGAAAAATACACAAAAGATGTCGCTTTTGGTTGTGAAATGTGCTATACTAAACCCTAGCTATAAGAAGCACACCAGTGATAGATAGAGAGGAGAACATCATGCAGCATGAAACCGTGATCGTGCTGGACTTTGGCGGCCAGTACAATCAGCTCATCGCGCGCCGCGTCCGCGAGAATAATGTCTACTGTGAGATCTATTCCTATAAGACGGACCTGTCCGTCATCAAGGCGAAGAACCCCAAGGGCATCATCTTCACCGGCGGCCCCAACAGCGTCTATCTGGAGGATTCGCCCACCATCGACCCCGAGATCTTCAGCTGGGGCGTGCCTGTGCTGGGCATCTGCTACGGCAGTCAGCTCATGATGCACCTGTTGGGCGGTCGTGTCTGCCGCGCCCCCGAGCGCGAGTACGGCAAGACCGAGGTCTTCGTGGACAACAGCAGCAAGATGTTCACCGATGTGCAGCCCTCCACCGTCTGCTGGATGAGCCACAACGACTATATCGAGCAGGCTGCGCCCGGCTTCAAGATCACTGCCCACACCGTCAACTGCCCGGTGGCCGCAGCTGAGAACGAGGAAAAGGGGCTGTACGCCGTTCAGTTCCACCCCGAGGTGCTCCACACCGCTGAGGGCAAGAAGATGCTGCACAACTTCGTGTACAACGTCTGCGGCTGCACCGGCGACTGGAAGATGGACTCCTTCGTGGAGAACAACGTCGAGGCCCTGCAAAAGCGCATCGGCAGCGGCAAGGTGCTCTGCGCCCTGTCCGGCGGCGTCGATTCCTCCGTGCTGGCTGCCATGCTGGCCAAGGCCATCGGCAAGCAGCTGACCTGCGTCTTTGTTGACCACGGCCTGCTGCGCAAGAACGAGAAGGAAGAGGTCTGCTCCGTCTTCGGCCCCGGCAACGCCAACGGCTTTGACATCAACTTCATCTGCGTGGACGCCCGTGACCGCTACTTTGCAAAGCTGGCCGGTGTCACCGAGCCGGAGCGCAAGCGCAAGATCATCGGCGAGGAGTTCATCCGCGTCTTTGAGGAACAGGCGAAGCAGATCGGCAAGGTCGATTTCCTCGCACAGGGTACCATTTACCCCGATGTCGTCGAGAGCGGTCTGGGCGGTGAGTCCACCGTCATCAAGAGCCACCACAACGTCGGCGGCCTGCCTGACACCGTGGATTTCAAGGAGCTGGTCGAGCCTCTGCGCAACCTGTTCAAGGACGAAGTCCGTCAGGCTGGCCGTGAGCTGGGTCTGCCCGAGTATCTGGTCAGCCGCCAGCCCTTCCCCGGCCCCGGTCTGGGCATCCGCATCATCGGCGAAGTGACCCCCGAGAAGGTCGCTATCGTGCAGGACGCCGACGCCATCTGGCGTGATGAGATCGCCAAGGCGGGCCTTGATAAGGAGATCAGCCAGTATTACGCCGCTCTGACCAATATGCACAGCGTCGGCGTCATGGGCGACGAGCGCACCTACGACTACGCCGTGGCCCTGCGCGCCGTCACCACCACTGACTTTATGACCGCCGAGAGCTACAATATGCCCTGGGACGTGCTGGGTACTGTCACCAGCCGCATCGTCAATGAGGTCAAGCACGTCAACCGCGTGTTCTACGACTGCACCGGTAAGCCGCCGGCCACGATCGAGCTCGAATAATTGACAAAAAGCCGAAAACCCTAGGAATCATCCGGGTTTTCGGCTTTTCTTTTTGCCCTGTGGCATTATTTTGGCATTACCGCATCAAATCATTCAGCTTTTTCACTGCATCCGACGTCGCCGACGGGTACAAATGCCCGTATGTCCGCAGCGTCGTTTCGACGTCCTCATGGCCCAGCCTCTCGCTCACCATCAAGATCGGAGTCCCCAGGTGGATAAGCAGGGCAGCGTGGGAGTGTCGGAGATCGTGCAGGCGGATGGGCTCGATGCCGGCCGCTTTGCAACCCTTCTGCATCTGCTGGCGGAAGTAATGCTTGGTGAAGGGGAACAGCCGATCGGCAGGGTCAGGCTTGTACAGGGCGTTCAGGTACACCCTGAGCATATCTGCCAGCTTCGGCGGGATGGGCAGCACACGGCGGCTCTTCGGCGTCTTCGGCTCTGTCACGACCTCTTCGCCGTCGATCGTCTGGAAGCTCTTGTTGACCGAGAGCGTGCAGTCCTCCAGGTTGATGTCTGCCGGAGTCAGGGCCAGCAGCTCACCGATGCGCAGGCCCGTCCAGAACAGAACGGACAACCCGGTTCTGCCTGGGAGCTTCGGCACGTTCTCGACAACCTTCGTGAACTCGTCCACCGTCCAGAACTTCATTTCATCCGCGTTCTCTTTGCCGATGCTGCCCGCCACCTTCGCGGGGTTCCGGGCAAGGCCGTAATACTGGCAGGCGTAATTGAACACGGCGGACAGCTGGTTGTTGATCGTCTTCGCATAGGTGGGAGCGACGCCCTCGGCGAGTAGATTGCTCTGCCACTTGCGGACGTGGGCCGGTGTGATGTCGTTGATCTTCAAGTCCTGGAAGAAGGGTAAGATGCGGGCTTGGTACAGATACCGCTTGTTGCGCATCGTGTTCGCCTTCAACCTGTGCTCCATGTCGTCCAGGTACAGCTCCACCATCGAGCCGAACGTCATGTCGCAGCTCTGGGCCCTGGTCTTCAAAAACTCGTCCTCGAACGCCTTCGCGTCCTTCTGCCGAGCAAAGCCCCGTTTCTTTTTCAGCTTCCGGTGGCCCTGCCAATCGGTGTAGTAAAACGAGGCGTACCATGTGCCCCGTTCCTTGTCTTTGTACGCAGGAATAACGCTCACCTCCCTGAATTCTGCCAGAATCATGCCACAAGGCCGCAGAGCGGGCCCTGAGCGGCGTTTTGTGGTTTCGGAATCTCTCTTTACCTCCAGAACCGAAAACGCGCTGTAAGCCCTCCTAGGCCGGTTTTATCGGATTTGGGTTTTCAGCCCGCTTCACTTCACCCGGTACGCAGGCGGGACGGCTTGCAGCCGGACGCCCTCTGATCTCTGGTATGCCCGTATCAGATCGGCGATCTGCTCCGAGGCTCCAGGCTCTCCAGCGTCAACGGCGGCCTGGTATGCACGCTGGAGATCAGACAGCCGATCGGCTCTGATCTTCGCACAGGCGGGGCAAAGGCCAGACACCAGGTCGGCACAGTTGAACAGCTCGAAGCACGAGCGACAGCGAATATAACCCGTCATGTTGAAAACTTCACCCCGTCCGCAAAAATAAAAAAATAATTGTGTGTGAAAGTAAGTAAATAACTATAACAACATAGTCTTACTAAACGTCTTATATAATATAACGTCTATTTATGGGGGCAGATTTTGCCCCCTATTCTCAAAATAAGGGGCAATTTTTGCCCCCTTTATGGGCAAATAAGGGGCAGATTTTGCCCCCTATTCTCAAAATAAGGGGCAATTTTTGCCCCCTATTTTTATTTCAGGCTTTCGGCATTCTGCAAATAAAACAGGTTTTCCACCGAGTTTTCAACATTCCGGCTCCAGGATTTTCCCGGTCTGGAAGTCAAAATAGATCAGCCTGCCGCGCTGCGTGCGTCGTCCTTCTGGTTCTTTTCCCTAGAGTCGCCCAGCATGGGGGAGGCCATTTCTTGAAGACGGCCCAGCAAGAGCAGCTGATCGCGTTCTGACAGCTTTTCATACAAGGCCAGCATTTCGCGCCCGTTCTCGGATATTCTGGGGACAGGCTCTTTTTTTATGACCACAGGTGCCCCGGTGTCCTCACCTGTCAACAAATATTCGATCGAGCATCCCAGAAATTCACAAATTGGGATTATGCACTTGGATGGCGGGTCGGTGTTTCGCTGCTTCCAATTCGATATTGTGGCAGTGCTGACTCCGATGCTTTTTGACAGGCTGTACGCGGTAAACCCGCGGAGCTTTAGCTCTTCAAAGAGCCGTTCACAGATAGTCATATCTTCCCTCCGTATGATATACAGACTAACTAAAAATTTGGGAATATTCTTCACGTTTTCTTCTGTTTGAAAGCACTAAAAAATGTTGATTTGTTATCCAAATGTGGTATAATACTTATAGAAGATAAGCCAAAGAATTAAGGAACAAGAGAAAGGATAACTAACCATGAAAACCTACATCGCCACATACTACCGCCACAACCCCCAGCTGAGCAGCGGCGGCTACCAGACCACCCGCAAGATCGAGGCCGTGTCCATCGCGTCCGCTCGCAAGAAGGCCCGTGAGATCACCGAGGGCTGCGTGTATGGCAGCCTGGAGCTGCTGGACGTTCAGAAGGAGGTCTGAGGTATGTTTGACCTGCGTGAGCATAAGGGCCTCATTCGCCGTTTGATTTCCGAGGCAAACAAAAATGATGCCAACTGGCACTGGTCACTAAAAGCTCTCAGCAAGACAAAGGCCAGCATCTTCTGGGAGTATCTGGAGTATTGCGAGCAGCCGAAGCCGTACTTTGAGATCAAGGTGTACACCGACGAAGACAACGATACGCTGATCTGGGCCATGGACGCCAACAGCGACGGCGAGAAGCTGGACGCCGAGATTGTCCAGTCGGGCAGCATCCCCAGCGTGAGCACCCCGTTGGACGAGGCAATCAGGAAGATGGTTCACTCCATCACCTTTGCCGCCCACAACTGCTACTGATAGGAGGAACGGAACATGATGATGTGCATGAACGAGGCTGACTACGAGAGCCAGCGCGACGAAATCCGCTGCGGCGGGTACGAGGAGCCCAATCAGGGCGGCGAGTACGGCAGCCAGTACAGCGCAGCGGCCCTCTACGACGGCGGCTGGCGGTCGGTGGACATCCCCGAAATGATCGCTCTGTACAAGCTGAGCGACGAAGAGGCCGAGCAGATCGCAAACGATCTCCGCAAGATCGAGCAGGGCAACGAGGAGGACTGAACAATGCAGGTTTTGTACATCGAAGGCCGTCGGAACGGCTATGGCCCCGATCAGTGCGGCAGGACAATGACCGTCGCCGAGCTGATCGACTATCTGAGTCAGTTTGACGAAGAGCTGCCGGTTTACCTGAGCAACGATCAAGGCTACACATACGGCAACATCGACGAGGACAGCTTTGAAGAGGGCGAGTACATCGACCCGGATAGCGAGGAGGACTGAACATGGCAACGAAGCAGCAGGAGCGCGAAGCTCTCAACAAGATCACCGCGATCATCAAGGGACTGGGCCAGGACAGCTACATTGCAGCTGCCTTCGACGGGTGCCTTGATATGGCAGAGGACAACATCGGCAACGACTTCATGTGCAGCATGAAGGCGAGGGCCGAGGACGCACAGAAGGAGGCCGCCAGCCTCCTGGTCGAGAACCGCAAGCAGGCGGACAGCTTGCAAGCACTGTCCGAGGCCATTGCCCAGAAGCAGAAGAACATCGACGGCAGGGACGAGCAGATCGCCAACCTGAACAGCATCATCAAGATGCAGGCCGACAGGATCAAGGAACTGGAGGAGGGCGTCGAGAGCTCCGCGAGCCGTGTCATGGCCCTGGAGAACGAAAACGTCCACCTGAAAGCCCGCCTGTACGACATCCTGATGAAGTGAGGAGGTGTAAACGATGCGTTACCAGATTGTTTACTGCAAGCGGGGCTGGCCGCTCACCACCTGGGCCGACAACGTGGACAGGGCACGGAAACTAGCCGAACAGCTCCGCAGCACTGGCTATTCCGTCGATGTGTGGCAACACACCAAAGACGGAGCACAAAAAACCAACATCTAACCCCGCCTGTACGACATCCTGATGAAGTGAGGAGGTAACAGCCATGACGATCTTCAAGGAAGACAAGGTACTGGGTATTGCCTGCGGCATCAACGACAGCGGGGAGCTGTTCGTCGGAGGCAACCGTTCCGGCTATAATCTGCCGGACACCCCGAAGAACCGCGAGAAGGTTCTGAAGGATTTCGACTACTGGACTCAGTCTAGCGAAGGCCGAAACCACCTGGCAAGCCAGCCAGGGTAGGTCGTGGGAGCCAACAAGAGCAGCCGACCGGCTGCAAACCCGCAAGCACCTGAGAGGAGATAACTAACCATGACCGATAAGAACAACGTGGAGATCAAGGCCGGGGACATCGTGGAGATCACCGGCGCGTACTTCAAGCACGACAACGCCCTCTACTTCGTCGAGCACATCCCCGGCGACCCCGGTTGGAATGGCGGAGACATCTGCCTGCACATGATCGGCAAGTCCGGCAAGCTCTCCAGCACGAAGTATTCGACCTGCTTCTGGCCCCTGAAAGCTTACGTCAACGACCGCGAGAAGGCAGCCAGGGCCAACCTCTGGAACAGCGAGCACGCCCAGATTGAGGTTCGCACCGACATCAACCAGAGCTTCGTTGCCGGGTGGTTCCGCAAAGCGGCTGACGACCTGTCTGTGACGATCGAGTGGTACAAGCTGCATTTCGGCGAGGACTGCCAGGACGTCAAGCGAGAACTGAAAACCGAGGCTCACCTCCTGGCTGTGGCCGCTCGACTCTCCGGCAACGTGAGGAGCCTGCACTTCATCGGTACGGACGACCTCAGCCGTGAGGTGTTCGTTGATGAACTGGGAACGGTCTGGAAGTACACAGAACCCGGCTCGATGCCGCGGGAACGGCACGACAAGCTCTATTCTGCATCTAGCAACGACCGGGACGGTGAGCCCGGTCTGCCGATGTCGGATGCTCTCGACTATCAGATCGTCATCGAATGACAGGAGGTCTAAACCATGAAGGTGCTTTCCAACAGAACCAAGATCGCCGCGGCGATCAACTTCAACCAGTACCCCGTCGTCCGCATCGACCTGAGCCAGACCGATGAATACGGCGTCGTGGGTGCGCCGGTCAGAATCGACAACGGCACGTTTACGACCGGCGAGCCGTATTTCGTCCGCGGCTATCTCCGTACATTCAAGGACGAGAACGTCCTGACGTTCGACGCTGGAGGCGTCGCTCTGAAAGCGAACCTCAGTTACAGCGATTACGAGCGGATGCTGGAGTACACCAACGCTCCGATCGTGAAGCCCGATCAAGACATCCTGGTTTGCATGGTGGACAGCGAACGCCGCCTGGTCTACGACCCGGTCGTCCTGCGGACAGGGAAGCGCGTTGACCCGTACTGCATGACCCCGCTCGATCTGGAGCGGTGCAAGATTCCGGCTGCGGAGGAGGTGGAGCACAATGCCTAAGCACCCGAATGGCCACAAGGATGTCGTGTTCTTCGCGCCAAAGTCAAAGCGCGGGAGTCGCCCGATCGCCGGTTCCACGACTGCGACCAACGATTTTCTGGTGCTGGTACACGAAACCTACCCGGGGGCCACGATCTCCCAGTTGAAGGAGCTCCTGACCGATCGTTCCAAGTTCATCCTCAACCCGGAGGCCGTCGCGGTTCTGGATGCTTACATCGCCCGCGGCTACGGCGACTATGTTCCCGAATGGAGGTAAAGATCATGGCAGACATCAAAGACAAGATTGCAAAGCTGCTGGCCCTGGCAGAGAGCCCCAACGAGGCGGAGGCCAAGGCCGCGCTCCTGAAGGCCCGCGAGCTGATGGCAAAGAACAAGCTCACCCCGGAGGAGTGCCAGAAGCAGAAGAACCAGAAGGTCGTCAAGGACTTCACCGACATCCAGTGTACAGCCATGACGAACCCCTGGGCAGCCTCCCTCTCGGCGGTGATAGCCGACAACTACTGTTGCCGCGCAATCAATCGGAAGCGCAAGGGCTACAAGACGGCGACCATCGGCTTCATCGGCCTGGAGGACGACTTCGAGATCTGCAAGAGGATTTTCCTCTACGCCTACGACTGCATTGCTTCGACATGCAAGCGCGAGATCAAGCGGAACCCTTGGGACGATCGCGGAACCTACCGCAAGGCGGTGAACGCCTACGGCTGGGGCTTTTGCGAGGGCCTGCAGGATGCGTTCAAGGCTCAGAAGGCGGAGCACCAGGAATGGGGCCTCGTCATGGTGACACCCCAGGCCGTCGTCGAGGAGGCGGACGGCCTGGGCAAGCCAAGGGCGATCGGCAGGAACGAGGTTGACATGGACGCCCTGGGAGCTAGACAGAAGGGCTACCGGGACGGCCTCAAGTTTGACCCGAACTCCAGGCTGGAGGGCAGGCCGGAATACGCTCAGCTGGCGTCGTGCCGGTAAACACCCGGTATCAGTATAGCGCACCGGGAAGCAAAACACAAGAAATAAGCCTTATTTTTAAGGTACGAAGGAGGCAGAAAAACAATGAAAACTGCGAATCGCACAAAACCGAAGACAGACTTCGGCATCGAGGTGCGCGTCTTTACCGCGCAGACCGGCATGACCGTGAAGGAGCTGGCCGAGCGCGCAGGCGTCAAGTACACCACGCTGGTGGAAACCACCACGGGCCGCTGTGCTGGGCACCAGCTCATTCCCGTGGTTCGGGAGTTCATGCAGAACTACCGGAAGGAGGAGTAATTGTGGCAGCGAAGGCGAAGATCAACACCGCCCGCGACCTGTTCTATTTCTCGGACGACATCATGAGGATCACGGGCTTTTCCCAGAGCAAGAGCTACAAGATCATCAAGCAGATGAACAAGGAGCTGGAGGCACAAGGCAAGATGACGTTTGAAGGCCGCGTCAGCAAGCGGTACTTCAACGAGCGGCTGGGCCTGGATATGGACACCCGGCAGAAGAGCCGGGCATGAGGAGGTAACACGATGGAGAGCACAAGTTTCACCCTGAGCGTCAAGCAGGAAGCGGCACCCCGCCCGAAGCGGAAGGCCAAGAAGCGGGCTGTATGGCCCCATCTGCTGATGCAGGCATTTCTCGCGGCAGTGCTGCTGTACCTGGGTATTATGATTGCCCAGAGTGCGAGCATCCATACAACCGGCGCAGGCAACGTCGTTCTGGCGGCTGCCGCCCTGGTGTTCACAGGCTGGAAGCTCCACGATCTCGGAGCTGATGAATGAGAGGAGGACTCAACATGGCAAAGATGTTTGATGGCAAGAAGGTTTACGACCGGGAGTCGTTCAGCTATGAACTGGCGAAGATTGGCGACTATGTGACGGAGGAGGTCGTGGACGACGCGATCAACTGCCTGCCGCCCGCATCCATGACCGCCCACTGTTCCCAGATGGGTGAGCCGATCAGCGACCGCTTCGACCCGGACAACCACCGCTGGCGGGCAACCTACGAAACCTTCACGAAGGTGGCTGAGGACGTCTGGAGGTACTGCGGCGACTGCTTCCGCGGCGAGATCGCCCAGCGCGGCAGGCCGCTCGTCTACGTCGGCAAGGGCCAGAGCTGAGGAGGTGAAGATCATGACGTACTATCCCATCAATGAGGACACCGCCAAGCGTGCGAACGACGCCAACTCGTTCCGCGACTACAAACCCGGCAGCGCGACGGCTGCCTACCGTGCCGAGGTGGACAAGGCCGCTGCCCTGGCTGAGAAGCAGAAGGCCAAGGTTGACCCCATGCACCATGACAAGCTGGATGGCCTACTCGATCGGTACGCACACCGGCTTGCGGACTACTACAACGACTACTACCGCAACGAGGCGGCGTGCCCGTCTATTCTCATTACCGGCGGCTCTAATTTCCCGGTGGCGAAGAAGGAAAAGCAGAACGCCCGCCGCGACACCTTGGCGCGTGAGTACGCGGACATCCAGGGTTTGCTGCGGAAGATCGAGAGCGTGGGCATGGGCGGTATCAGCGCGGACGACCCGAACGCCATTGAGAAGCTGGAGGAGAAACTGGCAAGGCTGGAGAGGTCGCAGCAGACAATGAAGGACATTAACGCCTACTACCGCAAGCACGGCACCCTGGACGGCTGCACGCTGGCCTCTGAGGAGGTAATCAGGAAGATCAAGGCCGACATGAAGTCATCCTGGCGGTTCTCGGACAAGCCCTTCGAGTCGTACACCCTGAGCAACCAGAATGCGGAGATCAGGCGTCTGCGTGGCCGTATCGAGGAGCTGCGCAAGCAGAAGACAGAACCGCCTCCGGCAGGCTGGGATTTTGACGGCGGCGAGGTGGTCGTGAGTACATCTGCGAACCGGCTCCAGATCATCTTCTACGACAAGCCGGACGACGATTTGCGGCAGGAGCTCAAACAGAACGGTTTTCACTGGGCTCCGTCTGTCGGTGTGTGGCAGCGGCAGCTCACAAAGAACGCCCTGTATGCGGCCAAGCGAATCGAGGCCCTGGCGCCTGTGGAGAAGTGATTCCCTCTGCCAAAATAATACCAGAAAGAGAGGGACAGCAGCATGGCGATCATGGTAACAAAAAAGCCTCCCGCGTATCTGCGGGAGGCAAGAGTAAAGGCTGGATATGTCAGCCGTGGCACGGCATCTATCGCGGTCCCGTACTCGCCGGAAACCATCGGGCGGCATGAGCGCGGGGAAGTTGATCTGACCCCGGCGGACGCAGTGGTCTACGCCGAGAGCTACAAGAGCCCGGACATCCTGCTTCGCTACTGCGCGACGTGCCCTGTGGGTTGCAAGATGGGCTGGACGGCGGCGGACATTCCGCTTCCCCACGCAACGCTGCGCATCCGGCGTCTGATCGTGGATGCGCAGGCCGTGGCCGACCGGCTGGAAGAGATCGCCTTCGACGGCGTGATCGACGAGTCGGAGCGCAGGGACTTCGAGGAGGCATTGCGGTTCCTGCGGCAGCTTGAAGCGAGCATCAACGACATCATCCTCATAGGCCTGGGAAAAAGAGAAGGCACCTCTCGCCAAATGCCTGAACGAGAAGTGCCCGATAACTAACCGATGTCATATTATCACGCCCAGGCTCTTTTGTCAAGAGAAAGGAGCAAATATGAACTACGAGAGCGTACTCCAACTCAACAAATACCCGACAGATCAGTATAACGTCCTGGTGCCGGTCACTACGATGCAGGCGGCGTCCAACCTCCAGCGCATCGTCGTTTCCGAGGTGCAGCTGGACACTAGGCAGGACAACACGAACCGCGGGCCCAGCAAGGACATCTATTTTGAAAAGTCCAGCGGCGCGTTTGCGATCACGAAGGTGGGCGGCATGAAACTGGCGGCTGCCGCGAATATCAGCATCGTGGACACGACCCCAGGCAGAACGGAAGGCTGCCAGCGGTGCATCGAAATGGCCCGCGCCTCTGGCAAGCCCAGAGTATGCGGCAACTGCGAGCACGTCCACGACGTCGCCGTTACCGTCACCATCCGCGTGCCTGAACCGTCCGGCGGCTTCCGGCTGATGAAGGCCACGAAAGAGATCGACTGCACCCTGGAGGCTGCCTCCATGAAGGACGGCGCAACCGGGCAGCAGTACAGGAGGTTCCTGCCGCACCGCACCGCAATGGCGGAGAGCAAAGCCTTCATGCGTGCTATCCGCGCCGCCCTGGGGCTGGCCGGTACATACAAGCTCCCCGATCTGAAAAAGCCGTTCATCGTGGCCCGCGTCGTTCCGAATCTGGATGCGCCGGAGATCAAGCAGGCCGTGGCCGGGAGCTATTTGCAGAGTATGGGCCTCTTGTTCGAGACTCCGGCAGCACCGGCCCCGGCAGCCCTTCCTCCGGCTCAGCAGGCCGAAGAGGTTCCGCCTTACGAGGACGAGGGCTACGAGGCCCCGCCTCCGCCGGAGGACTACGAGGAGCCGGACACCGGTTGGCAGGAGCCCTACTACGAGGAGCCTCCCGCACCGCGTCAGCAGCCGCAGCCCGGTATCTACTGCGCAGACTGCCACAAAGAGATCACGGCGGTAAATACCCGGAACGGCGCGGTTTGGACGCCGGACGACATTGCAGGGTACAGTCAGAGGGTTTTCGGACGCATCCTGTGTAATGAGTGCCAGCGCAAGGCAAGAGGAGGCAGAAAATGAGGATACTGCATACCGGTGACATCCACCTGGGCGACCTGGCAGGCCCCACAAAAGACGGCGAAAACCTCCGCCGCCTGGACACGATCGGCTGCATGAAAGCTATCGTGGAGGATGCGCAGAGCATCAAGCCGGAGGTTTCGATCATCGCTGGCGATCTGTTCAACCGCTCCCGCGTTTGGGCTGACACCGCTCTGGACGACGTAAACGACGCCCTGGAGAAGTTCGTCATTCCGCTGTGCGGGTGCAGCGACGAGGTGGTGCTGCTGTTCGGCACCATGAACCACGACAACCCCCGTGCCTTCGAGCTCATTAAGAAGGCGACCGAGAACCTGAGCAATCTTCACATCTACACCACGCCCGCGGTCGAGAAGCTGGACACCAAGGAAGGCCCGGTGCAGATTATGGCTGTTCCTGGTTTCGATAAAGCCCGCCTGCGCCTGTTCTACCCTGGCATGGACAAGGAGGAGGAGAACCGCAACGCGACAGCCCTCATAAACGACACGATTCTGGGCCTTGCAACGCAGCTCGATCACAGCATCCCGGCTGTCATGACCGCCCACTACACCGTGAGCGGCAGCGAGGCGGACAACGGCAGTACCTTCCTGGCGGGACAGGACGTGGTGATTCTGCCCTCCACGATCGACGCGGCAGGCGTTGACCTTGCCTGTTTCGGACACATCCACAAGCCCCAGCGTCTTGCCAGCGAAACTCCGGCCTATTACTGCGGCAGCGTGAACCAGTTGAATTTCAACGACGAGGGCACGGAGCATGGTTTTTGGCTCCACACCTTGCAGCCGATGATGGGCGGCAACGCCGTCGCGTCCGGCTTCATCGGCCTGCCGGAGCGCGAACACCTGACGTTGCGGCTCTCGCCGGACACCGTGGCCCAGTTCATTGCAGACCCTCAGAGCGTCAGCTTTGGGGAGCTCGTAAGGGATAAGATCATCCGGGTGCGCTATTCCTGCACGGCAGAGCAGGAAAAGGCTCTGAACCGGGCCGACATCCAGAAGGCGTTGACTGCCGACGGTGCGTTCTACGTCGCCGAGATCGTCCCGGAGGACGTGGAGGAGCTGGACTCGAAAGACCAGCTCACTGAACACGACGGCCCGTTTGAGGCCCTGGGCCGCTGGCTGGAGCACAACGACATCACCGGCGACAAGGCCGACCGGCTCAAAGTCCTGGCGGAACCGATCATCAAGAAAGCGGACGATGGCCGGGACGACGGGAAGCACACGGGAGCCTTCATCCCGCACAAGATCGAGGTCAAGAACTACCGCAGCTATACGGAGGCTGAGTTTGATTTTGGGCCGGTGCGCATGGCTATGGTAAACGGTCAGAACGGCGTCGGCAAGTCGTCCCTGTTCATGGACGCGATCGCCGACTGCCTCTATGAGCACACCCGCAAAGAGGACATCGGCGGCTGGGTGCGCGACGGTACGAAGAGCGGCGCGATCACATTCACCTTCGGCATGGGCGGCCAGGAGTACCGCGTTATCCGCACCCGCACGAAGAGCGGACGCGGCACGCTGGCTCTTCAGCGGCTCGACCCGGAAGCTGGTTCCTGGGCGGACGAGAGCGACACCACCATGAAGCTGACTCAGGCGAAGATCGAGCGGCTGCTGGGTATGGACTGCGATACATTCTGTTCGATCGCCCTCATTCGGCAGGATGCCTACGGCCTGTTCCTGGACGCGGATAGCGACCGGCGCATGGAGGTTCTGAGCTCGCTGCTGGGCCTGGGCGTCTACTCCCGCATGGAGGAAATCGCCAAGGACGCAGCCAAAGAGCAGCGCAGGAAGATCGCGGCGACCAAAGACCGCATCGACGTCCTGACTGAACAGGTCGAGAAGCGCGAAGACCTCATGATCGAGGACGCGGCCAAGGTGGAGAAGATCGAAGAGGCCAAGCGGACGATCGCGGAGGTGGAGCAGGAGCAGAAGGCTCTCGAACAGGCCGAGGCTCTGGCCGCCGAGATCAAGAAGCAGGCCGATGAAAAGGACTCCCAGGCCGCGGAGTGTACCCGGAAGCGCAACCAGAAGGCCGACGAGGGAGTAAGGCTCCAGAGCGAGTACGACGCGGCAGCCGCCGACGGTGCCCGCCTGGACATGGCTCGCACCGCCGCCCAGCTCGTCAAGGCCGCCCGTTCTGAGCTCCAGGAGCTCACCCCGAAAATGAATGAGCTGACGGCTATCCTCCACGACATGAAGACTGCGCAGAGCGACGCGCAGGCTGCCCACGACGCCATCGGCGAGCTCACGGCCTACCGGTGCGAGTACGAGGGAACGGTCAAGAGAAAGGCTGAGATCGAGGCGGCGCAAGCCAGCCTTGAATCCCTGGCATCCCGGAAGAAGGAAGTCCAGGCCCGCGTGCTGGAGCAGAAAAAGACCGCGCAGGCCGCCCACGACGCGAAGGCTGCGGTTGACGCGCACCTGGCAGAAAGCCGGGTGGCTATCCGCGGCATGGAAAGCAACCTGGAAGCCCTGCGCAAAGAGGCTGCCCGCCTGGAGGGGAGCGGCTGCCCGAACCCGGACACCGCAACGTGTAAGTTCTTGATCTCCGCCACCAACGCGAAGCGGTCTATTCCCGCTCTGGAGCAGGAGTTGGCGCAGACCAAGGCAGACCGCAAGGCCCAGTATGAGAAGCTACTGAAAGCGTACAACGACGCCAAGACGGCGGACGAGGCCCTGGGCGACCCGGCAACCGAGCTGCTGCACCTGGCCGCCGAAGAAGAAACGCTGCGGCTCCTCGCCGATCTTGCTCCTCGGCTTGCGGCTGCGGAAGCATCGCTCCAGAAGGTCGAGGCCGACATCCAGGCGGCCACCGATCGGGAGGCCGCTGCGCTCCAGAAAGCAGCCGAGCTCAACGGCCAGATAAAGTCCATGCGGGATGTGGTCGAGCGGTACAACGCGGCACAGAAGCAGATCGAGGACAACGAGCGGATGGCAGACCGGTTGGCAGCTTGCGAAGCAGCAGCGGCCAAAATGGAGGCCCTGAAGCCTCAGATCGACCGGCTCGACCGTGAGATCGAGGAACTGAACAGCCAGGGCGCAGCGGCCCGCCTGGAGGCGCATTCCATCCGGGAGCGCATCAAGCCAGTGCCCTACGGCGCATGGCAGAGCATCCAGAGGAGGCTTGCACCCGCAAACGACATTGTGTCGTGCTGCATCCTTCGCCGCGGCGAGATCAAGGCAAAGCTCCAGATGATCGACGAGGCGACCGAGCAGATCGCCCAGCTTCGCTCTGAGCTGACCGAGATCGCGGAGAAGCTGAACGACTACACCACGCTGGTTCAGGCGTTCGGCATCGACGGCATCCAGTACATGATTATTCGCGGCGTCGTGCCGGAGATCATGCGGCAGAGTAACGACATCCTGGCATCCATGACCGGCGGCAGGATGGCGGTGGACTTCCGTACCGAGCGCGAGCAGAAGTCCACGAAGCAGATCGTGAACAGCCTGGAGGTCTGGATTAACACGATCACCGGCGGCACCCGCCCGTACCAGAGCCACAGCGGAGGCGAGAAGGTCAAGATCGCCCTGGCCGTCACACTGGGCCTTGCGGACGTGAAGGCCCGCCGCGCCGGTGTTCAGCTCGGTATGCTGTTCATCGACGAGCCGCCGTTCCTGGATGCAGACGGCACGGACGCCTACGCGGACGCCCTGTCCAATATGGCAGTCCGAAACCCCGGTATGCGCATTCTGGCGATCTCGCACGACCCGACCATGAAGGCGCGGTTCTCGCAGAACATCATCGTCACTGGCGGAGAAAACGGAAGTACGGTTACGATGGAATGAACGGCAGAAACGCGCTTGACGAAAGGAGGGCGGGCTCGCCGTGAATTATATGCCGGAATTGAACGCGTTCGCAGAACGAATGCGCCGGAACCCGCTCTCCAACAATGCGCAGCTCCTATGGTACAAGCTCATGGACACGGCGAACCGCCTGCACTGGCCTGAAACATTCCAACTGGACAACGCTCGCATAATGCAGATGATGAACGTCGGCTCCAGACATACTGCTGCCGCTGCCCGCCAAGAGCTGGTGGACGACGGACTACTGGAGTTCATCGCTGGAGCCAAAGGAAAGCCAAGCGTCTACAAAATGTTGTCGGTTGCGGCCCTGGAGGGGGCCGCCGAGCAGCCGGAGGAAGAGAGCCGGGAGGCCCCCGACTCGTTCCTCTGGGATGTCAAGGACGACATCACAACCTACTTCGGCTATACCGAGACCCTGGGACAAGAGCTCCAGCAGATCGCGCTCACGCTCTGGGAAGAGTTCTTCCCACGGCAGCAGCCGAACCAGAACGACGTCCGCCAAGTGTTCCACCGCATCCGAGTACAGGAAAAGCACGAGGATGGCAGTTGGACAATGAGCTTCCCACAGGAAAAAAAGCAGATTTTGGCTCATGCCTTCGACATAGCCCGTGAGCAAGGCAAGCTCAACTGGGGCTATGTCAACGGCATTTACCAGGTCTGGAGCCGCAACGGGTACAAGACCCTGAACGAGATCGAAGAGAGCGAATACCGGCGAGAAGATCGCAAGAATGGACATTGGGGTGGAGATCATGAAAAAGCGTAACAAGAAGCTCACTGAGCTGCTGGAGCAGCGGCGGGCACTCTGCGACAAAATGACGCACGGTGTACCCGGATGCTCCACCGACTGCAAACTCTTCACATTGCGGGCGACCGCGAGGGCCTGCCGAGACAGCGTGTTGGAAGACCCGGAGCGAGCCTCTGAGCTGATGCAGACACACTTCGAGGAAAGGAGGCGAGGCCATGCCTAAGTACAGAGTGATCGTCGAGTGCCGGAATGAAGGCGGCGCCGACATCCATTGCTGGAGCGGCATCGAGGCTCCGAATGGAGCTGAGGCAGAACACCTGGCCGTCCAGCAGGCGGCCCGGTATTACCCGGAGTTCGACGAGTTCGAGCCGGTCAGAACGAAGGAACAGAATTGATGGAGGCTGTAAGCCGGGAACGGAGGCAAAGAGGATGGCTAAATCCTACCAGGTTCTTTACAAGTGCCGCCTGTGCGGGCAGGTCTTCGTCAACTGCGGCACGGTCAGCAAAAAGGTCGCGGAGCAATCCACGCTGAATGAGGTTTTGCGAGCAAGCGGGATGTCTCCAATGTGGAAAAAGAACGACACGCTCACCATGTATGAAATGCACTACTGCGCAGATGGCAGCTATGGCGTTTCGGACTTTATCGGCAGCAGAAAGGTGGATGAAGATGGCTGAAAAACATACGAGCATCCGCGGAGGCCTCTACAAATGCCTCGGATGCGGACAGATCATTACCCTGCCCGACGAACGCGACACGATGCTTGCAATCAACGGAACGTCCGCGAATGTGAATCTTGTCGGCGAAAAGAGCGCAAAAAAGGTTCACGTTTTTACCGGTGGCCTTTCCAATGGGCTTTATCTTCTCCACCGCTGCGACTCTTCCCGCGTTTGTGTGTGCGACTTCATCGGCTTGGAGGTGAAAGAAGATGGTTGAGGAAAGACCGATCGACGCAGTTGTCCTCTACGAGCAAATTGCGGCCGAGGCGAGCTCGATGCTCAAACAGCCGCCCGGCATCATCGTTTCCAAGATCATGGCAATGGTCTTGCAGGCCCCGACGATCGGCAGTACGGAGGCCAAAGAGGATGTGCTGGACGACAGGTTCGACGCGCTCGCCGCTCCCTGGGCCCGGAAAATCCGGGCAGCTTTCCCGGCAGCATTCGTCAATATGTACAACGAGCTCATTCTGATCCCGAAGGCCAACACGTACATTATGCTGAATCAGGTACGCGACGAGCAGGACTTCAAGGCGGCTGTCCTGGAGGACTGTTCCCGGAACGCGTTCAAGGGGCGCTCTCGCAAGCTCCAGGATGAACACCTGGACGGCATCAACAAGCTGTTGGACACGAAGTTCACGCGGGACGACATGGAGCTGATCTACACCTACCTGGGCAACGGCATCCAGCACGACCTCTGCCTTCGGTTCGTGGCGAGCGGTTACGATCTCGAAATTATTCGGGAGGAGGAGAGGAAACAGTGAGAATACATTCACTCGTCCATCGTGACGACGCAAAAAATGAGAACGGCTTTGCAGTGGTCATACTGACCGGCGAGGAGATAATCTCTCTGAACAACCTTCTGTATGGGGCAACAAAGTCAATGACGGGTAAAAGAACGCTGCTTGAATTGGCGAAGGAGGTAAAACTCCTGAATGCGATCGTCCAGCACGGCGGGCTTGATTCGTTCGACATCGAAACCCTTGCGGAAGCCGATGCGCGGTCCCGCGGCGAAAAGCGCGAAGGCTGCATGAAGGGAGCCGAAGATGAATCTTCCTGACAAGACCTATTCCGTTATCTATGCTGACCCGCCGTGGTCGTACCGCCAGTGCGGGACGGGCCCGAAGAGCCGCGGGAACGCGGTGCAGCACTATCACACGATGGCGGTTGAGGACATCTGCGCACTTCCGGTTCAGAGGCTTGCGGGGGGGGGGCTGCGCCTTGTTTATGTGGGCAACCTTCCCGACTATCCCGGATGCGCTACGCGTGATGCGGGCATGGGGGTTCGAGTACAAGACGGCAGCTTTCGTCTGGGTGAAGAAAAACCGCAAGAGCGGTACCCCGTTTTGGGGCATGGGAGCATATACCCGCGCCAACGCGGAGGTTTGCCTGCTCGGTATCACACCAGACTTCAAGGCAAAAGAGCAGATCAAGAGCCATGCCGTGCATCAAATTGTCGAGGAACCGATACAGGCGCACAGCGTAAAGCCGGACGAGGTTCGGAAGCGCATCGTAACCTTGATGGGCGACGTACCAAGAATCGAGCTTTTTGCGAGGCAGCGAGCGACTGGATGGGACGCCTGGGGCGACGAGCTGCCGCCGGAGTGACAAAGAAAGGCGGAACATGATCGAGATCATCTTTTTCAAAATTGTTGTGCCGGTGGCCGCTGCTGTGATCTGCGGTTTGCTGGTCTGGTTTGTGATCGACTGCCTGGAGGCGTCGAGCTGGGCGGAGGAGGACGTCAAAATGCCTGGGTTTCATGTGAGTGCTGGGATTGGCGGCATTTATGCCGGCATCACCAACAGCAAAGGCGAATGGAAAGACAGAGATCGCGTTACAACTGAGGCGGTCGAGGCTGTCCGCGACTATTTCCTGGCAATCCGGGAAATCGACGGTGTGGACAGCATGGAGTACAAGTGGGTGACCGGCGACGGCAGCGAGGTCACACTCACACTGAGGAAGATCGTGCCGGAGAACGGAGGCCAAAATGCCGAGTGAGAATAAGCCCCGCGTCTGCACGATCTTTTACTGCGATCGGCGTCGGAAGAGCGTCTGCTGTTCCGACTGCGGGTTTCGTCGGCGGGGCTGCTACAACAGTTGCAAGAACGACCCTGCCAAATGCGGGTTATGTAAGGCCCCTGATCTGGAGGGCACGGAGGAAAAGAAATGAGCGATGGCGTCATTTTCAATGTACCGGCCCGCCGCTGCAAGAGGTGCGGCGGCATCCTGACAAGCGAACAGGGCTTGCGGGATGGGTACGGGCCCTGCTGCTTGAAGAAGATGCGGGAGGAAGAGGAATACCGGCAGTTCATGGAGAAGCAGTACAGCCTCTTCGACATGGCAGCCGAGGCAGAAGCCGCCAAGACCACCGCAAAAGAGAAGTTTGCCGTTCAGCCCGCGGCTGACATCTTCCGGGACTCGGAAGACAGCGCGGAAGCGGCAGGAAAGGAAACTAACCATGAATCTGCACAAGAGTAAGATCGAGTGGTGCACTCACACCTGGAACCCGGTGACGGGCTGCCGGAACGGATGCAGCTATTGTTATGCCCGCCGGTTCATCGACCGTTTTGCGCCGCACCCGTGCGAGTGGCCCGACGAGCAGTTGAGCGAGGCGAAGGGCGCAGCAGGATGTTTCGTGTCCGAGAAACCGGTGAAGCTGCTGGACGAGTCCGGCAAGTACATTCGGAGCACGCCCTACCCGATGGGCTTCCTGCCCACGTTCCACCGCTACATGATGGACTACCCGCGGAAGCGGCTGATTCCGTCTGTGGTGTTCGTGTGCAGCATGGCCGATCTGTTCGGCGACTGGGTGCCGGACGAGTGGATCGCCGAAGTGCTGGAGGCTTGCAAAGAGGCCCCGCAGCACGTCTACCTGTTCCTGACGAAGAATCCGAGCCGGTATATGGAGCTGGCCCGGAAGGGCATTTTGCCGGAGGAGCCGAACTTCTGGTACGGTTCGACGATCACCGGCCCGGAGGATTCTTTCTGGTGGAGCGACTACCACAACACCTTCGTCAGCATGGAGCCGCTGCTCCAGCCCTTCGAGGGCGTCGGTGCTCAGGCCGTCAAGAAGGTGGGCTGGTGCATCATCGGTGCCATGACGGGCCCTGGCAGCAAGGCCCACCAGCCGAAGAGGAAGTGGGTAGAGTCGATCGTGGCCGATGCGAAGACCGCGGGCGTGCCGGTGTTCATGAAGGACAACCTCAAAGGCGTTTGGGGAGATCAGTTGCTCAGGGAGTGCCCGGAGGGCATCGACCTGGCAGACAAAAAGGCGGTGGCTGAATGGGATGGAGAATGAAGGCTATCCTGGGCCTGCTGATCGTCCTGGAGGCTGTCAACTGCGCACAGCTCAGCTTGAAGGATGCCCGCATTGACGACCTGGAGGGTCAGCAGATCATCAACAGGTGCCGCCTGGAGAACTGGCAGACGCGGGCCATGCGGGACGAACAGACGATCGAGGACTTGCAGAAAGCCGCCGATGAAGCAGAGGTCGTGCTGCCGGATGGCCTGGAGCTCGTAGACGCTGGAGAGTTCGAGTGTACCGCGTATTGCGGCGAGAAGTACCCGCACATCTGCGGGGAGGGGAAAGGCATCACGGCGAGTGGTGCTCCCTTTACTCCAGATCAGACCGTCGCCGCCGATCAGTCGATCTTCCCGTTCGGGACGGTGCTCTACATCGAGGGCGTCGGAGTCCGCGTGGTGCAGGATAAGGGCTCTGGCATCCAGGGTAAGCACCTGGACGTGGCCGTGTCCGGCACGCACGAGGACGCGCTGGCCTGGTCTGGCTACGGAAAACACAAGGTATGGGTGATAAAGGAGGCGAACGAGAATGACGGCGAATGAAGCTGTAAACGAGCTCAGGAGGCGGGCCTGCGCCAACGGCGTTGCTGGCTGGACGTGGAATTACGACGTCGAGCACGGGACTATAACCCTGAGCTTGATGGCGGGCGAGAAGCACGCGAGCCGTTCTGTTTCATCGGACAAAATCTTCCTAGACGAACACGGCAGGGCTATCCCCGGCGGCGATGGCTCGCATCTGGTGAAGCTCTACGAGGAGCTGGAAGCCGAGCTCGGCGTCACGGTGAAGATCGCGGGCTCGGACAGGGCGCGGGCCACTATGACTGGCGACGGGCGCGTGCTGTGCAGCTGCGGCGCGGAGCTGGAGTGCGATCACGAAACCGGCGACATGCCGGAGGTCTGCCCGATCTGTGGGAAGATCATCGACTGGAGCTGGTTCACGTTCAAGGAGGCGAACGAATGAGCATCAAAGAAGCCGTAGTGAAGCTGGCTGCCAGGGCAGAGGCAGACGGGTACAAGTTCGCCTACATCTTCGATGTTGGCAGGAATCTTGCAATCCTGGGGCTGGAACATGAATCGTTCGGCGTGCGGACGGAGCTCTCGTTCGGGTTCCTGGCGGAGTGCTGCCGGACGAGCTTCATCGAGAAGGTCTTCAACGATCAGTACGACAACCTGAAATTTTCCCTGGAGGCCATGTTAAACAATGACTAACCCGTGCAAAGACTGTGCCGACCGGCACCCGATCTGTCACGAGTCTTGCGAGAAGTATGCAGCGTGGAGAAAATTCCACCTCGCTGAGAAGGCCCGCGAGAAAGAACAAAATGCCTCTTGCTATGTTGGCAAGAACGCTTTTGAACAAGAAAGATGGATGGGGAGAGGCCATAGGCCATGATCGAGCCCTGGAAGCTCCCCACCAAATAGGAGGGACAACCAGAATGAAAAAGAAAAACTGCCGAATGACTGACCTGGAGCGTGCCCAGCACGCCCGCGCCGTACAGTTCCGCAAAATGACCGACGCCCAGATCTGTGAGTATCTGGACGGCCTGCTCGAAAGGGAGCGGGAGGCCCGCAGTGCGGCCCCTGCACCGTCCAAAGAGGAGATCGTGAACGAGTTCCTGGACACCCTGAGCATCCGCACCACGAGCGGCCTGCGCGTCAGTGACGCCACCATCCGCAAGATTCGTAGCATCGCGGTCGATCGCGGGTTTATCAAGAGCGCGGAGGTGTCGGATGGCTGATGCAGATCGGGAAGAGCTGAGGCGGTACAGGGAAGAGGAGGAGCGCGGACTGCTGCTCCGCCTTCCTGTGCCGCTGGGAGCCGCGGTCTGGAGAGTCCGCGAGAACCCCGCGTGCCATTACGGAGTCCGGCAGGCAGAGATTTTTCTATTCGGAGAGGTCGTCACGCCGCGCCGCATCGTTGAGGAAACGCCGTTCACCCTGCGCCTGCTGGATGAATGGGGCAAGAGCGTGTTTGCCACCGAAGAGGAAGGGAGATCACACCTGAATGACGAATCGTGAACAAGAAGCCCTGCGCCGGAGCTACCGCGGCAAGGTGAGCCGGTGCCAGGGGGCCTTTTTTGAACAGATGATAAGCGCAGCCTGCAATCTATACCGCGAGCGGCAGATTGCAGACATCGAGAAGACGCCTGAGCCGATGCAGCCCACCAAAGACCTGGGCGGCGGGAAGTTCATTGCCCACTATACCGGCAAGGGACAGGCCGACTACAAGGGCTTCCTGTGGGGCGGCAGGGCCGTGAATTTCGAGGCGAAGTACACGGACTCCGGGAAGATGATGCAGGATCGCGTGACGAAAGATCAGGCCGAACGCCTGGAGCGTGCGCAGCAGTATGGAGGTGTAGCCTTCGTTCTGTGCTCGTTCGGAAGCGTGGCTTTCTACCGCATCCCCTGGGTGGTATGGCGGGACATGAAGGGCAATTTCGGCAGGAAGTACATCATTCCGGCCGATGTGGAGCAATACCGGGTGAAGATCGGTGCTCCAGGCGTGCCGTTGTTTTTGGAGGGCCTGGAGGCCCAGAGCGTAGAAAGAGAGGAATACTCATGAGCAAAGAAACAAGATTTTGCCCGTTCCGGCGGGTTCTGACGAGGCAGCGTACCCGCATCACGGGAAACCGCGTAGAGGAAAACTTCAAAGATCGGTTTGGTGGCTGCTGCGGTGAGCGGTGCATGGCGTATCGTGATGGCCGCTGCCTGCGGCTCGAAAAGAAGGAGGAGAAGGATGGATAAACAGAAGATCAAGAGCATTCCGAGGCTGACGACCGACAACCCGGTGGACAATTTTCAGACGGCCCTCAACTTCACCGACGTCAGCGAGGACGGCTGGGTGTGGCTGCGGCAGCCTGAAATGGCACTGACCGAGTATATGCGGAAGCTCGTCAAGGGCCACGGCAGCAGCATCGACCTGGACTGCAACGATATGGAGCTCTCCGAAATCCTGACCGAGCACCTCTTCGACGACCCGAAGCAGAGCATCGATGGCCTGATCGCGGAGCACTACACGATCTTGTGGGCCTATGCGACCCTGCGGGAAAAGCTCAAATGGTACGAGGATGCAGGCATCCCGGCCATTCCTGATTATGGCCTGAATACCATCCGGCGGGCGATCAATCGGTACGGCACCGCTCCTCAGCTCCAGATGGCGATCAAGGAAATGTCGGAGCTCACGAAGGCGATCTGCAATCTCCAGCGGGCCGTGACCTTCAACTACCGCAACGGTGCGAAGATCAAGGTCGCCCACGAGAGCGTCAGGGAAGAAATCGCGGACGTTTACATCATGCTGGCGCAGCTCGTTGAGATCGTCGGCAAGCCGGAAGAGGTACAACAGATCGTGCTTGAAAAGCTCGAACAGCTCAAAGACGACCTGGACGGCGGGGAGGTGCAAAGTGAGTAAAGCTGTTTTGCTGAGCATCCGGCCCAACTGGTGCAAGATGATCTGGGCAGGAATGAAGGAAGTCGAGGTACGTAAGACACGTCCGACACTGGAAACGCCGTTCAAGGCGTACATCTACTGCACCAGTCATGATGGCTGGGTTATGAAATCGCCCAAGGCGGGCGTGCAGAAAATGGACAGCAGAGTGATCGGCGAGTTCACTTGTGACAAAATCGACAGGCTGGCCCATGTTGGAGCGATGGGAAGCAACGAACCGCCGAAGCTGCAAATTGTGACCCCGGACTTGTGGTATAAGCCTGCCGACGAGCTGCTTCAAGCTGCCTGCTTGACCAAAGCGGAAGCTGAAAAGTATCTCAAAGGCGGCGACGGCTACGGCTGGCACATTTCTGATCTCAGGATTTACGACAGGCCCAGGAAGCTCCAGGAGCTCACCGGCTTGCGAAATACCAGGTTTGGCATGGAGCCCGTGGAGATCACCCGCCCGCCTCAGAGTTGGGGCTATGTGAGAGAGCTGGAGGAGGTACGCAATGAGCAAAAGGGAGAATAAACGCATCCGGCAGTTGGAACGCCGCCTTGCTGTGCTGGAGAAGCAGCAGACAACCGGCTGCGCCTGCCGCAGCAAGCAGGAAGTCACCGTAGAGCCGAAGGTGCAGGCCAAGCCGAAGACCATCCGCGAGAAGATCACAGGCGTTTTGACCGGCAAAAAGTAAAAGCCCCGGTGGGGCGGAAGAAATCAGGAGGCGGAAGCCAATGAACAAAGCAGAGGATATTCGGGCGATCATCGTAGAGGCCGTGCAGGCTGGTCGCGTATCAGCAGGGCACACCGCGAAGGATGCATTCAAGGCGACCGAACGCCGTCTTTACGCCCTACCGACCCTACTCCAGAAGCAGGCCGAGGACAAGGACAAGCTGGAGGAGTTCTTGAAGTACGGGCCGAAGGAGCGCAGCAAGAGCATTACCCGTTTTATCAAGACCGGCGTGCGGCTGACCCCAGATGAAATCTGGGAAGCGGTGCTGACTGATATGCAGGCTACGATCGCCGCGGACGAGCACGAGATCAATACGATGGAGCGGGCCCTGGAGGTCATTCAGGACGACGCCTATTATCAGACCGTCGTTGGGCGGTACATCGACAACCTTCCAGACGAGGACGTTGCAAAGCTCATTCCGTGCGACACCTCGACCGTCTGGAGGAACCGAAAACGGCTTGTACAGCGGCTTGCGGTGTGGCTCTACGGCGCGGACGCCCTAAGATAAGGGAGTGCAATTTGCCGGTGCAAAAATTGTGCAATGGACAGGTGCAATTTATCTGTGGTATACTCTTCCACAATGAAAGAGTGTAGACAGGCGGTTGGCTCCCTTCATTGCTGAAAAAATATGCACCATCTTTTCAAAAACCTATGACAGAACGTGCAAAAAGTGGTATAATTATTACAGAAGCAATGTAAAGGAGATAACTAACCATGAAAAATATTTGCTTGCTCGACCTGAACTACACCCTCGTTGGCAACCAGGCAGACACCCGGCTGCTTCGCCCCTTCACCCGCCGTATGGCCGCGGAGGAGTACCGCGCTGATCTGATCGAGGCTATCCGCGATGATTACGTTATCATCGTGACGGCCCGCCCGGACTACCAGATGCGGCAGACGATGGAGAACATCAAGAAGAAGACCGGCTGGCAGCCGGATGAATGGTACTTCAATGACATCAACGGTGAGCCGCCGGTGTTCAAGGAACGTGCCCTCAAAAACTGGATTTTCCCCAAGCATGGTGAGCAGGACGGCCCGAAGGGAGCCCACTACTACGCCGTGGAGAGCAACCCTAAGACGCGGACGATGTACAAACGCTACGGCATCGAGGCCGCTCCCTACGATATGTTCATGAAGAAGCGTCTGACCCCGCAGCCGGTGATGGCTCAGGCGCCCGAATGCTTCCAACTGAAAATGTTCTGAATAGGCAACGAAAAGCGGAGTGCGAAAGCACCCCGCTTTTTTCATGCAAAATTTACAGAAAAGGAGTAAAGGCGTGGAAACAAAAATTGTTAAGCTGTCGGAGATCAAACCGGCCCCGTACAATCCCAGGGTCGAGCTGACGGCGAAAGATCAGGAATACAAGGCCCTGGACGCGAGCATCGAAGAGCACGGCCTGGTTCTGCCTCTGATCGTGAACCTCCGGGACAACTGCCTGATCGGTGGACACCAGCGACTCAGCGTCCTGCTGGCGGAAGGCGAAACCGAAACCAATGCGGTGGTCGTGGACATGGACGAGGCCCAGGCAAAGGCCCTGTGCGTCGCCCTGAACAAGCTGGACGGCGATTGGGACTACGGCAAGCTGGCAGAACTCCTCCAGGACTTGATCGAGGAGCAGGAGAACCTTGCATCTACCGGCTTTACGCAGAAGGACATCGACGAGCTCCTGGGCGAGATCGGCGACGAGCTGGACGGTGACGAGCCGGAGCTGAAGGACAAGAAGGAAGACGCCACAGACGGCATCAAGTGCCTGGTCGGTGAATTTTCCTTCAAGCTCACCGAGGTTGAGTTTGAAGACCTGATGGCGGACGTCCGCGAGAAGGTCGGCTTTACGCAGGAGCTTGTGTGCGAGGAGCTGAGAAGGAGGATGTTCGATGAAATTTAAGACCGAGTTCCGGGTTTTGAAGTTGAAGGACATTGTGCCTCCCCCGTACAACCCCCGCGAGGACATCGTGAAGGGCAGCGACGAGTACGAAGCCCTGCGCCGGAGCCTGGAGCAGCACGGCATGGTTGAGCCGCCCGTGGTGAACATCCACAATATGCGCTGCATCGGCGGCAACCAGAGAATCACCGTGCTGCGTGACATGGGCGTGGAAGAAGTGCTCTGCTCCATCATCGACCAGCCCGACGAGGAGAAGGAAAAGAAGCTGTGCCTGTCCCTGAACCGCATTGAGGGCCGCTGGGATAATGACGCCCTGGGCGATCTGCTGCGGGACGACGATGTGCTGGACTACGAAACCGGCTTTGATGCTGACGAGGTACGTCTGTACCGGCAGCTTGAAGATGTTCAGGAGCCGGACGTCGGAGAACAGGAAGAGCCCGACGACCTGGAAGACCTGGAGGAAGAAGACGCCGAAGAAGAGCCGGACGAGGAGCCGGATGCGGACGCGGACGACGTGCCCGCCCTGGGCTCCACCCTGGTGAGAGTTGGACACCTCCATTTCAAGGTCGAGGTCGTCCGCTATAACCGCACCCTGGACGGCATCCGGGACAAAGGTATTTTCGACCGCGCAGAGATCGCGGAGGAGCTGAAACGGAGGCTGCTGCACAATGATTAAGCTGGTTCCTATCGACGCTGTGAAGGCGTCAGAGTATAACCCCCGCCGGAATGACGAAAAGCGTCTGGCTCTGGCGGAGCTGTCCCTGCGCAAGCTCGGCTTCCTGCTGCCCATCTACGCGGACGAGCACGGCGAAATTCTGAGCGGACACCAGCGGCAGCTCGTCGCCCGTCGCATGGGCTTCCCTGAAATCCCTGTGGAGTACGTCAGCGAAAAAGAGCTCGGCGAGCGGAAGGCAGTCAACGTCCTGTTCAACCGGGCCACGAACGACCTCCAGAAGCAGGACACCTGCGCGATCGTCAAGAAGCGTCTGTACGAAATGGACATCCAGGCCATGACGGAGGCCCTGCCCGACATCGAACCGGGCAGCCCGGAATCCTACCCTTGCGTTTATGCGCTGCGCCGGATGGACACCGTGAAGCTCGCAAAGGCGAACCACCGCAATTTCGACGCCCACACAAAGCAGCTCGCAAAATCCCTGGAGCGGAAGATCAGAGCCTTCATGCCTATCGTGATCGGTGAGGAGGGCAACGTCATAAACGGCATCGGTCGCCTCCAGACGGCAGCAGAGGCAAGCCGGAAGGTCGTTCCCTGCGTCCAGATCAAGAAGGAACAGGAAGCCTTCGCGTCGGCAATGCTGAATCTGCTGTCTATGGATTTTGACATGGAGTCCAACTATGCAGATGATCTCCGCTTCAACAGCTTCATGCGGGAGCGGAACACAAGAGAAACCGACGCCGCGGGCAATGCAGCCCTGGGCGATGGATTTTTTAAGGGCGTTTTCCCGAAGAACAACGGGCGTGACTTCTGCATCCTGGAGGGAGCGGCCCTGGAAGCCTGGAAGCGGCATTATGGCTCCAGCGTCGTTGACTTCGGCGCGGGAAAGCTCAGCAACACCCGGACGCTCAGAAAGGCCGGCATCAATGTGTCTGCCTTCGAGCCGTACTTCGTGACGATGGGCGACAAAATCCATAAGGAAAAGAGCCTGGAGATCGCAAGCCGGTTCCTGGATGAAGTGGAGGCAGGCACACCGTACAGCAGCGTGTTTATCTCCAGCGTGTTCAACAGCGTGCCCTTCATGACCGATCGGAAGCAGATCGCGGTGATCGCGGCGGCCCTGTGCTACCGGGACGGTATGGTGGTCTGCTGGTGCCAGAGCGATAAGGCCCCGCAGTTCGTGAACACAAAGAAGAAGTTCCTCACGGCTGAGAAGACCCTGACATTTGACCTGGACTATGAGCCCAACACCATTCTGGGCGACCTGGGCGAACATCCGAAGGTGCAGAAGGGCCACACCGAAGCGGAAATGCGGGAAATTTTCACCCCATGCTTTGGAAAGGTCGCCCGCCTGGAGCTCATAAGCAAATTCTGGTATCTGGAGGCGGAGAACCCGAAGGTTGACCCGGCGGCTCTGGCTGCTGCGCTTGACTTCGAGTTCGAGCTGCCGTACCCGGACGGCACCAAGATGGGCCTGTCCGCAAGAGCGCGTGAAGCGTTCGAGCACCGCCTGGGCATCAAGCTCCCGCCGCCCGCGGAGAATAAGGAGGTAGCGCCGTGAAAGATAATGTGAAACCCGGCAAAAAGTGGGAGTTCAACGACGAAGTTGCCCGCTGCTTCAAAAATATGCTGGAGCGCAGCATCCCGGACTACCAGTCCATGCGGGCCCTCTCCCATGAGCTGGGTACGCGCTTCGCGCAGCCGGACACCCTGATCGTGGATGCAGGATGCAGCACCGGCATGGCCGTTGAACCGTTTGTGGAGAGGTTCAAGGACACCAACGACTTCCTGCTGATCGACAACTCCCCGGCGATGGCCGCGGCGAGCAAAGATCGGTTCAGCAAGTACCCTGGCGTCGAAGTCCGGGCAGGGAACCTCTGGGAAAATTTACCATTAAAAGACACGGCGAGCCTGGTACTCTCTGTGCTGTCCCTCCAGTTTATGCCGACGGCATACCGGCAGAGCATGATCTCGGCCATCTACGAAAGCCTCACTCCCGGCGGGGCCTTCATTTTTGTGGAAAAGATCGTGAGCGAAAACATGGACGATCTCATGGTTGAGCTGTACTACGACATGAAGCGCAGGAACGGCTACTCGGAAGAGCAGATCATGGACAAGCGGCGCAGCCTGGAGAATGTGCTGTCGCCGCTGAAACCTGAGTGGAACGTCGATATGCTGCGGACTGCTGGCTTCGATAAGGTGGATATGTTTTGGCGTTGCCTGAACTTCTGCGGATGGATAGCCGTTAAGTAACGGCCCCGCCCGCAAAAGGAGGGAGAACAAAATGCCGAAGCGTAGCGACGTAAAGCCGTGGGAGCGTCAGGAAGGCGAGAGCGCAAAGGCATTTGAGGCGTTCACGATCTACGCTGGATTGGGGGCAGACCGCAGCCTCCGGGCCGTTGCTCAGCAGTTGGGCAAGAGTAAAACGCTGATGGATAGGTGGAGCAGCACCTACAGTTGGGTAGCGCGTGCTGCTGAGTACGACGCCGACCTTCAACGGAAAGCCCACGCAGAGGCCGTCAAAAAGGCCCGAAAGATGAATGACCGCCATATAGGGATAGCTCTGAAAATGCAGGAGAAGGCTCTGGAGGCCCTTGCCAAGACGCCTGCCGAGAGCATCAACACCAAAGTGCTTGTTTCGATGCTCAGGGAGGCCACGAAGCTGGAGCGCGAGAGCCGTGCCGAGATCGTGAGAGAGACCGAGCACAAGATCGAGGCGGAGAACAGAGAGAGCACTCTGGTGGATGTCATTGCAGAGGCATGGGAGAGGAGGCGTAACGGTGAAGGGCCTGACGAGTGACGCAATCTTATACTACATCGACAATCCGGTGGACTTCGTGGAGGACATCATCGGAGCAAAACCTGATGTCAACCAGAAGGCGATCTTGAACAGCCTCGCCAAATATCCCATGACTTCCGTTCGTTCCGGGCATGGTATCGGGAAGAGCGCGGTTGAGGCGTGGGCCGTGATCTGGTTCATCTGCACGCGGCCATATCCCAAAATCCCCTGTACTGCTCCCACGCAGCACCAGCTGTACGACATCCTCTGGGCAGAAATATCAAAGTGGCTCCGCAGCAACCCCGCCTTGCAGCGGGAGATCACCTGGACGCAAGAGCGCGTCTACATGAACGGAGCGAAGGAAGAGTGGTTTGCTGTAGCCCGTACCGCGAACACCCCAGACGCCTTGCAGGGCTTCCATTCTGAGAGTATGCTGTTCATCATCGACGAGGCGAGCGGTGTCGATGATGAAGTCTTCGAGCCCGTTCTTGGTGCTCTGTCTACCGAGGGAGCGCGGCTGCTGATGTGCGGAAACCCCACGCAGCTGACCGGCTTTTTCTATGACAGCCACCACAAGAACCGAACCCAGTACCACACAATCCATGTTGACGACCGAGATAGCCCCCGTGTGTCGAAAGAGTACATCGAGCGCATCCGCACCATGTATGGTGAGGACTCCGATGTGTTCCGAGTCCGTGTTGCCGGTGATTTTCCGAAGCAGGAGAAGGATGTCTTCATCCCGCTGAGTATGATCGAAAAGAGCATGGCGACCGACTGGCAGGAACCGACGGAACAGCCGACGGTACACATCGGCTGCGACGTGGCCCGCTTCGGCGACGACAAGACGATCATTGGGTACAAGGTCAACGAGAAAGTTTTCTTCCATCAAAAGATCAGAGGCCAGGACACCGTGCGGACAGCGCACGAGATCGCTCTGCTGGGATGCTCCCTGGTGGACAAGTACCACCTCGAAACCGCGATACCCGTCAAGATCGACGACGGCGGCGTTGGCGGCGGCGTGACCGACCGCCTGCGCGAGATCAAGCGCGGCGACCCTGATCGCTTCTGGTGGTTATCCGTTATTCCCGTGAAGTTCGGCGAGCGCATCCGCCACCGCTACTACTACGACACGACCACCTACATGATGTCGATCGTCAAGAAGCTGCTCCAGACGACCGACGACGAAGGGCACGAGAAGCCCGTCGAGCTCATTCTGCCGGACGATGCAGACCTGGCAGCTCAGCTCTCAGGCCGTAAATACGGAATATCTGAGCAGAGCAAGCTCCGCATTGAGAGCAAAAAGGACGTCAAAGCACGCGGCCTGCCTTCCCCTGATGAAGGCGACTGTGTGCTTCTACTCTGTCTGCCGGTCAAGCCGTCCAAGGCGAAGCCGCCTAAGAAGGCAGGAGGAAAGGAGTAAACCCCATTGGCAACGAACAAGAAACCGCGCCCAATGCAGGCGCGTATCATCAAGGCCCACGAGCCGACGCAGCCCCTCCAGCCCATCAAGAAGGCGGAGGGGCCTACTCAGGTATCAGAGCAGGAAGCCTACAATGCAGGAGACTGGATAGAGCCGCCTGCTCCGCTGGCAGGCCTGCATAAGCTGGTCGCCGAGTCCACGATCTTGCCTCAGTGCATCCGAGCCTACAAGGACAACATTGCAGGCTTCGGCATCGGGGTGAAGTACATCGAGGACATCGAGGAAACCCCGGAGGCTGAGGCCGAGTACAAGCGCATGGTCGAGATCATCGAGCTGCTGAACACAGACCAGGACACGAAAGAGGTCTTCGAGGACTTGATCGAGGCCCGCGAAACCTACGGCATCGCGTATCTGGAAGTCATTCGTAACCTGGACGGCGAGGTACAGCAGATCGAGTTTCTGCATGACACGCCGTCCGTCAGGAAGACGGTTCCGCTGGAGCCCTACATCGACACGACCTATTACAACCACGGCGTTCCAATCGAGCGCAAAAAGAAGTTCCGAAAGTACCGGCAGCAGCTCGGCGGCAAGACCGTGTATTTCAAGGAGTTCGGAGATCCCCGCGTGATGGACAGACGCAACGGTGTCTATGTTGAGTCGCCGGAGGACATAAAAGAGCTCCCCGTCGATTACGAGGCCAACGAGATTCTGGAGTTCCCAATCGGCATCCAGCCTTACGGCGAGGTGCGCTGGACGGGCCAGATTCTCGGCGTTGACGGCAGCCAGAGAGCGGAACGCCTGAACAACAATTATTTCATCAACGGCAGACACACGCCCTTGATGATTATGATTCAGGGCGGCACGCTCACAGAGGACAGCTACGAGAAGCTGACAAAGTACATGGACGACATCAAGGGCGAGGCCGGACAGCATGCCTTTATCGTCCTGGAAACGGAATCCTCCGACGGCAAGACCGACTTCGATCAAACCGAGAAACCGAAGATCGAGGTCAAAGACCTGGCCTCCATCTTGCAGAAGGACGAGCTGTTCCAAACCTATATGGACAACAACCGAAAGAAGGTGCAGTCGTCCTTCCTGCTCCCGGACATCTATGTTGGCTACACTACGGACTTCAACCGTGCGACCGCTCAGACGGCGCAGGAAGTGACCGAGAAACAGGTTTTTCAGCCTGAGCGCAGGAGCCTCGCATGGGCGATCAACAACCGCCTGCTGAACGGCTATGCCTTCCAATACGTCGAGGCGTTCTTCCAGGAGCCCAACATTTCCAACCCGGATGACATCTGCAAGATCATGACGGCGGCCACCGCAGCGGGCGGCCTGACGCCCAACAAGGCGAAGGAAATCCTGTACAAGTACCTGGGCGAAGCATCGGACGACTACGAAGAAGAGTGGGGCAATGTCCCGCTCGCCATCACGCAGTCCAAGAGCAGCGGCGGGTTTGACCTCGGCGGCCTGACAATGGCCCTCGAAGGGCAGATCAAGAAGGCGAAGGGCCAGGGCGACAACGATCAGGTCGTGGCCGTTATGAAGGAAGTCCGCGGCCTGCTGCTCGATCTCAAAGCGCAGCAGGAGGAGGACGAACCGTGAAAACACGTTTCATCATGAAGCCGTGCTACTGCGATCGGCTGGTGAAGGCGATCGACAACTACATCCAGAAGGCGGACAACGACCTGTCTGATCTGCTGGGAAAGGAAGGCTATGCGAAACCCAAGAAGACGCTCCAGTACGCGAAAGGTATCGAGGACGACGTGGCCGACATACTCACCGAGGAGACGGACTACTTTGTTCGAGAAGCTAAGGCGTCTGATAACCTCGATGATCTCCAGAAGCGACTCCCAGAGATAGCTGCTGCGACGCCTGCCACCGGCAAGTTGAGCAAGGCATTTTCCGCGAGGCTATCGAAATTCCTCCCTGAGTATGCGGCCTATTACCTCAAAAAGACCGACAAGGGCTTGAAGCTCGACCGTGTATCAAAGAGGACGACCGCCTGGATTGAAACCTGGAGCGACGACCTGGCCGAGCTCATGAAGACCACGAGTACCGAGCACCTGGAGGCCATGCTGAAAAAAGAGATCGAGAACGGTGGCAACATATCGCAGCTCTGCGTCGATCTCATAAACTCCGGCATGGAAAAGGAAGGCAAAGGCGAATATTGGACATCGCATTACAGGGCCCGAAAGGTGGCTGTTACGGAGGTTCTTCGGGCCCACAGCGTAGCCCAGCACGAAGCCTATATGCAGTCCCCGGCGGTGGAGAGCAAGTCGTGGAGGCACACCGGCAACTACCGAAACGAGCCTCGACAGAATCACGTCGATATGGACGGTCAGGTCGTTCTCAAAGATCAGCCCTTCGAGCTGGTCGGCGCGGACGGCATGATCTATTACCCCATGTACCCGCGGGACCCGAGTCTTCCCGCAGCCGAGAGCATCAGCTGCCATTGTATCGAGCAGCCCGTTGTTGACATGGAGATTCTGGGTCTGCCTCTGGAGGAACGTCAAAAGCTCCAGCAGCAGGCGATCGACGAAATGGACGACGACTGGGAGGCCGAGCTCGACGCTCAGAACAAGGCGAAAGCCGGAATCGAGGAAGATTAGAAATGATCGTTACCATTGACGAAGCCCGCGTAGGGCACCCCAGCATCAAGCTGGACGGCATGGAGCTGGCCGGTATGGTCAAGTCCTACACCCTGCGCCACGGTGTCGATGAAGCTCCCGTTCTGGAGCTGGAGCTTTTACCCGGCACCGATCTGGCCGAGGTCAAGGCCATTCTGGACAACCCGCTTGTGAACATTTCCGTTCCGGCGGTGCTGGAGGAAACGACCGAAGACCCGGCAAAATCTAATACTTGATAAAGAGCAGCGGCGACGCTGCTTTTTATATTGTCTGAAACCCTGAAAGGAGGTGAACACATGACGAGAAAGGTAAAAAAGGCAAAGGAAATCACTGATGCAAGAATCTCTTTTGTGTCCCTGGTTGACAAGGCGGCGAACAAGCGGCAATTCCTGATCGTCAAGGACGAGGAAGGGAAAGCGGCCTTCACCACCTATGGCAAGATCATCAAGACTGACTCGGAGTCCCATTTTGTCACAGGCGTTGTGTACGAGCCTATGGTCGAGGACGCCCACGGCAATTACATGACAGCGGACGAGATCGCAAAGGCTGCGTACTGGTTTGCGAAGAATGGGAACCGCGTCGATCTCCAGCACAATTTCGTGTCTGCCGATGGCACCGCTGTTGTGGAGAGCTGGATTGCAAAATCTGACTCCAACATCGGCGGTGCCGACATCAAGGAAGGCACATGGCTGATGACCGTAGAGATCACAGACGACGATCTGTGGCAGTCCATCGAGAAGGGCGAGATCACCGGGCTGTCTATGGGCGGCCTCGGAGTCTTTTCTAAGGAGGATACAGAATTGAGCGAAGCATCCGTGAAGAAGTCCAAAGGCCGCGTCACCAAAGGCGCGGTCGCGGACAGTTACAAGCAGGCGAATATCAGTTCCAGCTTTTGGAACGCCTTCGACGCCCTGCGGAACGGCCTGTACAGCTACAACAGCTATACGGGCGTTTATACCTACCAGACCGACGAGAGCAAGATCAAAGAGGCCCTGGAGGACTTCAACGGCATCATCACCGAGCTGTTGACCGATGCTTCGCAGCCTCTCACCAAGTCGCTGTTTGACTGCAAGCCTACCCCGGAGGCCGGCCGCATTGAGAAGTCCGGACGCACCCTGAGTGCAAAGAACCGGGCTGCCTTGCAGAACCTCTACGACGACCTGGGCACGTTCCTTGCGGACGCCGACGCTGAGAAGGATAAACCCGGCGGCGAAACCGGCACCGAGGAGGACAAGCAGCAGGACGGCGAGGAAAAGGGCAAGAAGGCCGACAAGGGCACTGAGAAGCAGCCCGCGGAGAAGCCCGAAACCGACTCCGAGGCCGCCGGGACTGATGCCACCGACGACACCGGCAAGAAGCCCGGTGACGACAATTCCGCAGAAACCACCAAGAAAACCAAGACCACTAAGGAGGGTAAAACCATGACTAAGAGCGAAGCTGAGAAGCTGGTGCAGGACGCTATTGCAAAGGCCCTGGGCCAGCATACCGAGCAGACCCCCGCCGCCGTCACCAAGGCAGAGGACGAGGAGATCACCCCTGATTTTGTCCAGAAGGCCGTTGATGCAGCCATCAAAAAGGCCCTGGGCCAGCAGGAGCAGGAACAGAAGCAGGAGCAGCAGCTCACCAAGGCCGACCTGGAGGGCTTCATTGAGGCTATCGTGAAGAAGTCCGTCGCTGAGGTGCGCGGCTCCCGCGCCAACCCCACCAACCTGAACGACGCATCCGGCATCGTTCAGAAGTCCGCCGATCAGCACTATCTGCACGGCATCCTGTAAGAACAGAAGGAGGAAAACCACATGGCACGTTCTATCGAGGACATCATTCGCAACGCCATCAACACCGGCGACTTTACGCCCAATGCTGGCGCGGGCATCCTGAGCAGCGAGCAGGCCCGCAAATTCATTCAGCAGACCTTCGAGGCCACTACCCTGGGCAACCTGGTTCGCCACGAAATGCGCACCGCCAAGGCTGGCGAGATCGACAAGATCGGCATCGCCTCCCGTATCCTGCGTGAGAAGACCGAGGACAACGACGACGGCTATCGTGCAGGCGTCAACACCAGCTCCATCAAGTACAGCTGCACCGACGTCCGCCTGCCCTGGGAGATCACCGAGGAAACGCTGCGTGAGAACATCGAGGGCCAGAACCTCGAAGCCATCATCACCAACCTTATGACCACCCAGCTCGGCATCGACCACATCGACCTGTGCCTGAACGGTGACGAAAAGTTTGCAGGTGTCAAGCCGTTCAACACCAGCGACACCTTCAACAAGGGCGATCTGGTGTCCACTGGCGGCAAGGTCTACGAGCTCACTGCACAGCACAGCGCAGGCGCGTGGACTGGCACTGATGCGAAGGCTCTTTGCACCACCGGAGATGCAGACTTCCTCAAGGTCAACGACGGCTGGATTAAGCAGCTGACGAATAACGCTCATGTCGTCGATGCTTCCAGCGACACCGGCATGAACCTGGATATGTTCTACAACACGCTGCACTCCATGCCGAACAAGTACAACAACGGCAAGCTGCGTTGGCTCATGAGCCCGCACCGTGCGCAGGAGTGGGAGCTGCATCTGCTGAACCAGATCATCGAGAAGGGCGGCGCGGTGCCTGAGTCTGTCTACAACAGCCCCGCAAAGATTCCTGTTGTCGAGTGCCCGTCTCTCAGCGACGACTCCGTTCTGCTGACTGACCCCAAGAACCTGGTGGTCGTCAACACCTACGGCATGAAGATCAGAAAGACCACCGAGGGCAAGGAAGCCATCATGAAGGATAAGCGTTTCTACGTTATCCACTTCGACTTCGACCCCATCATCGAGGAAATGGACGCCGCAGCCATCATCAAGGGCATTAAGTAAGGCAGAAAGGCAGAGAGAAGTATGCTGTATCACATCAAGCTGAAAAAGGCGATGTCCTATACCGGCATCGTCAATGCCACCAGGGAAGAGCCGAACGTCTACACCCACGATAAGGACATTGCGACCGCTGCTGTGCGCAGCGGTTATTTTGATCTGATCGAGGTTGAGGAGGACGAAGCCAAGGCCGATTCCGTTCCGCTGACCGCAGCAGGCGAAGAAGCGGAGGATGGCTCTGTTCCGGCCCACTTCGACAAGGACTACCTGGACAGCCTGTCCATTACCGACCTGAAAAAGCTGGCCGGTGATCTGGGCGTGGCTGTTACCAAGGGCATGAAGAAGGACGACCTTGTGGCCGCCATTACCGCAGAAACCGTCACCGTCCCGGCGTCGGATGATGCACAGCCCGACTTCGGGGAGGACTAAGCCATGCCGAAACGCCCCTGGATAACCCCGCAGCAGGTGCGTGATTACTCCGAAACCCCGGAAGTGCTCAAACGCAGCGATGCAAAGTTGAGCGTGGACATTTCCAGGGCAGAGCAGTACATCATCACCTACACCCATAACAAGGGCCTGGAGGAAATGGCAGAACTGCCGGAGGGCGTGCGGACGGCCTGCATCTTGCTGGCCGAGGCCTATGCCCACAACGCCGCTCTGACCTCCTCCAAGGTGCTGAAATCCGAAACATTCGACGATTACAGCTACTCGGCAGATCACTCCGACATCGAAGTTACCGATCTCGATCTGGCCGCCCTGCTGGATGATTATGTCGTCACGGCAGCAAACGGAACTGTTACCATGCGTATGCGTGTACTGTGAGGAGGGCCCAGCATGGCGTTTGAAGACTACCTGAACGATCTGTGCGACATCTACCACGCACAGAAAGGTGACGAATCCCCCGGCTACGGCTTGACCGAGCAGCCTTCCTTCTCCTATCCAAAGGAGCCGGACGTGCTCTCTGTGGCCTGCCATTTCGCGGTTAAGAGCGAGAGCACATCCATTTCGCAGACCGCCCCGGCCAACATCAAAGAGTCTCGCATCAAGCTGGCCCTGCCCACCGGCACCGACGTGAGACTCAACGACAAGATCGTGGACAGGAAGAACGGCTGCGAGTACATCGCGGAGATTCCACACGACATCCACGGCCACCACCTCTTCGTCTACGTCGTGGCGAAGGGCACACAGAGGTATCTCTGATGGCGACGGTTGATGTTGACGTCTCCGCATTTCGGGAGTTCTTTTCCCGCATCGGACAGGCCGCGTCCGGCGACTTTCGGCACGAAATGGAGCTCTTTCTGGAGGGCCTGGGTAACGAGTTCCTGAGAGTCCTCCAGGACGAGATCATCCGGCGGAAGGTCATGGACACCCGCCAACTGCTCGCGTCATTCGAGAAAGACTCCCAAGGGAACATCTGGGAGCTCACCGAGGGCGATCTGACATTGGAAGTGGGCACCAATGTCGAATATGCGTCATACGTCAATGACGGCCACTGGACAAACCCGAAAGGCGTCAAATACCGCTTTGTCCCCGGTTACTGGCAGGGGGACGGACGGTTTGTTTATGACTCGTCCGCGAAAGGCGGCATGGTCTTGAAGCAGCACTGGGTAGAGGGCAAGCACTACTGGGAGAGCGCATTGCGCATCCTGGACAAGATGCTTCCTGATCTGCTGGATGCAAAGCTCCAAGACTGGATGGACAGCTATTTTGAATGAGTTGAACTTTTCAACCTCGGAAGGTTGATTTCATTTTGTAAGCAACTGATTTTGAAGGCTGTTCGGCAGAACGAAACACACAAAAAGGAGGAGTTCCATGCTTGAACAGGATTTAGCGAGCATCATGAGCTTTCTGACAATTCACAGTGGGAACCCTGCTCCGTACTACAAGAATGTGCCGGAGCAATTTTGCGTTCCGGCGGTGTACTTCCCGCGGCCTGAGATCGGCAGTAGCGGCGATACGTTCAGCACCTATGCTCTGGATTTTTCTCTGTTCGCAAAGTTCTTCCATAAGACGAAAGAGGAAGCCTACGAGCTTGGCTATGCAGCAATGAACGCGCTGCTGGAGCGTCGGAACAGGGTTCCATTGATCGACGAAACCGGCAAGCCGACAGGAAAATACATCCATGTCCGAGACCCCACTTTGAGGGCTGTTGATGAAGGCGCGGTGCAGTTAGAAATTGACTGGACGGCAAGAAAGCCGTTCTTGATCGAGTCTGACAAATGTGCTGCCCGCAGCATCGAAACGGCGTACAGTGCAGCCGTGAGATTTTGCACTGTGAGCTATTCCAACCCTGCTTTTGCAGGGCAGGAGCCGAAAGGCTCAAAGTAATACTGGAGGTATTATATGGCTACTAAAGTAACTGCTGAGCAGGCCGCGGTGAAATATCCGCTGGGGTCCCTGCGCAACAACTGCCGTGCGGTCTTTGGCGTTTCTCTCGTCACTTTTGCTGGCGCGACCGCTGATCTCCCGGACGGTGAGTACACCAAGGAAGAAATTCAGTCCCGCATTGATGCGTGGCGTGTGAAGGAGGCTAAATAATGGCTGGTGGCAAGTTTGATAAGCTGGCAGGCAAGGTGCGTCCGGGCACTTACATGAACTTTGAAAGCACTCGCAGCGATACCGTTGGCACCAGCGAGCGCGGTACTGCGATTATCCCGCTGCTGAAGCCCTCCTACGGCCCCGCCGGTTCCTACATCGAACTGACGAATGCGGGCCCGGATGCTGCATACGCCAAGCTGGGTTACAGCGTCTACGACAGCGACCCCAACCGGCAGATGCTTCTCATTCGTGAGGCATTCAAAAACGCCAGCAAGGTTCTGGTTTACATTCCGAAGGAAGGAGCTAGAGCAGTCGCAAAGCACGAATTGGAGCCGAACTTGACTGCGACAGCAAAGCATGGTGGCACCCGCGGCAACGCGCTGACCGTCACCGTCGCCGCAAATCCGGTGGGCGGTTTCGACGTTACCGTGAGTCTGGCTGGCAACACCGCGGCCTATTACGAGGGTCTGTCCACTGTGGATGATCTGATCGCGCAGGACTGCGAGTACGTCACCTTCACCGGCTCCGGCGCACTGGCCGCCATTGCCGCGATGAACCTCACCGGCGGCACTGATGCTACGGTCCAGAACGACGATCTCACCACTTTTATGGACACTTGGGAGAAGGTCAAGTTCAACACCGTGGCAATGCCCGTTACCGACAGCAGCATGAAGGCGGCGATCAAGACCAAGATTAAGTATCTGCGCGAGAGCATGGGCCGCGGCGTGCAGGCCGTTGTCCCGGACTTCCCGGCAGACTACGAGGGCATCATTTCCATCAAGAACGGCTATGCAATCGACGACGACAAGCTGTCCGCAGCCGAGGCAACCGCATGGGTGGCTGGCGCGTCCGCTGGCGCATCTTATGTGGAGTCCCTGACCTACGATGCAGTTGATGGCGCAACCGATCTGGTGGACGCCCTGACGCATGAGGAGTATGTGGACGCGATCAACAAAGGCCACTTTGCTTTCTCCATTTCCGAGGAAAACAAGGTTATTGTGGAATACGACATCAACTCCCTTACGAGCTTCAAGCAGCCCAAGGATGAAACCTATCGCAAGAACCGCGTCGTCCGTGTTATGGACACGTTCCAGGAGTCCATTCAGCTGAACTTCCCGCCCAATAAGTATGCGAACGACAGCGACGGTTGGGACATCATGGAGGGCGTCGGAAAGTCCATCCTGAAACAGTTTGCGGAAGCTGGCGCGATCACCGATGTGGACTACGACAACGACTTCCTCGTCGATCGTGATGCGTCTTACGGCGACAAGACCTATTTCAACGTCAACCTGAAACCCGTTGACAGCGCGGAGAAGCTGTTCTTTACCACCCATACCCGCTGATGGGAGAAAGGAGCTAAAATATGGACTTCAATACCCGCCCGATCAATATTCGCATGGGCAAGATCGTCATTGACGGCATCGAGGTTGCGGACTCCGTTTCCGCGACCGGAACCTTCACCCCGGACACCTGGAGCGGCAAGCAGCTCGGTGATTATTCCAACAGCACCCGCTGGCTGGGCTACAACATCACCGTGTCCCTGTCTGAGCACCGCTCTACGCCCTGGATTAAGGACATGATTAAGAAGTACCAGGCCACCCACAAGACCCCGGAGTTGACTATCCAGGGCATCATGAATGACCCGGACTCCGACTTTTTCGACAAGTGCCAGAACGATGTTTGCACCTTCGTCGGTTGTGTGCCGACCGGCGCAATGCCCCTCACCGCTCTGGACAGCGGCGGCGACGTCGTTACCGACAACCTGACTTTTAACGCACGCGACTTCCTGTAAGGCCGCGACAGTGGTGAAAATGGGCTGTTTTCATCACTGAGATTCTGAATACACCATCAAAGCCCGCTCTTTTGACCGCATCTGTGGAAAAGAGCAGGCTTTTCTTTTTATGGAGGATTTTACTATGGCGACCGAAAACAAGAGCCTGAAATACTTTATGCGTCCTGTTCAGCAGGAGATCATCACCTTTACCGGCCCGGAGTCCTTCAAGGACGACGACGGCAACCCCATCAACTTCGAGGCCAAAATCCTGACTCAGCAGGAGATCACCCAGATCAACGAAAACTACCGTCGCCGCAGCCTCGCCACCGACAAGAAGGGCAATCCCCTCGTGAACGGCGGCGAGGTCGTCTGGAAGACCGAGCGCGACAATGCCCGCGCCCTGCGCCATATCGTCGTGAAGTCCCTCCAGTACCCGAAGCTGGACGACCCGGAGCTGATGAAGTTCTACAACTGCGTGGACATCACCGATATGCCGCTGCTGGTGTTCAGCAAACCGGGCGATTATGATTACGTCACTCGGAACGTCATGCAGATTCTCGGCATGATCGACGCCCCGGATGAAGACGATCTGAAAGCCGCAAAAAACTGATCTGCGCGGCGGGCTCGGACGGCTACTGGGCGCACACCCTATGGCAGCGACACGGGCTGCACCCGGAAGAATACGACGCCATGCCGCGGAAGATGAAGCTCTTCTACATCGCATCTGAGCTTGTTGTTGATGATGAACGCAAGCAGGCGAAGATCGTAGCGGAGGCTCAAAGAAATATGAGGAGGTGAGGACTAAATGGCAAACTTGACCGCAAGATTTCAGCTCATCGACCAGATGAGTCAGAAGATGGCTGACATCGCCAACAACGGCGAGTCCATGCTGAGCAAGTGGGAGTCTGCCGGTGATGCAGCAAGCGCGGCCCTGGACGGCATTTCGTCCTCGGCTTCCAATGTAGCTGCTGCCGCTGATGGCGTTGCTTCCTCGATCGGCAGCATCGAAGGGGCGGTCAGCGGCGCGGGCTCTGCGGCAGACGAGCTCGCGGAGTCCCTCGATCGGTACGGTGCGGCAGCAGACGAGGCCGCGGAGAAGGCCGACTACTGGACGAATGCCGTCGGCGGCTATGACAAGGCGATGCTGGAGGCATCCTACTCCACCAAAGAGCTGGTGGACATGGGCCTGAAATCCACCGCTGCCCTGGACGATCTAAACGACATGATGGCCCTCTGCGAGAAGTCCTCCGACGAGCTGTCCAAGTCCGTGGAGGCCGCAGCCGGAATTCATAACGATCTGACCGCTGCCGTCAAGAAGACCGGCGATCAGCTCGAAGACCTCATGCAGAACGAAAAGGTTTCGGCTGAAACCAAAAAGGAGCTGGAGGAGGCCAGCACCGCAGCAGCAGACGCCCTCAAAGAGCTTGCAAAAGCCCAGAGCGACGCCGATGCTGCGATGCAGAATTACCAGGCTGTTTTGTCGTCCGGCACGGAAGACCTCGACAAGCTGGAGGCTGCGGCTGAACAGGCAGGCCATGCAGCGGAGAGCCTGGCGGAAGCCAACGGTAAGGCCAGCGACGCAACCGACACGCTGTCTAAGGCCACCCAAAAGGCCAGCGACGAGGCCGAAGACGCCGGAAAGACTGGTGCTGATGCTGTCGAAACGATCGCTCAGGCCCTCACTACGGCGGGCATCACGGCCACAATCAAGGAGATCACATCCTCGGTTTACGAGCTGACCGACAGTTACAGCAACGCCGAGAAGATCGTCGTCAACGCCACCGGTGCGACGGGCGAGGCGTTGGACAGCCTGGGCGCGAGTATGCTGAAAGCCTACTCTGGCAACGACGACGCCCTTGACAGCGTGGCCGGTGCCGTCGGCGAGATCAACACCCGCCTGGGCTACACCGGCGATACGCTTTCTGAGGTTACGGGCCAGTTCCTAGACTTCGCGGACATTACCGGCCAGGATGTCGTTGGTTCCGTTCAGCTTGTTACCAAGGTGATGAACAAATGGAACGTGGACGCATCCAAGCTGCCGAATGTTCTCGACGATCTGGCCTATGCCGGACAAATTTCCGGCTTGTCCGTTACCACTCTGAGCAATACCCTGATTACGGGCGCATCGTCCTTGCAGGAGCTGGGCCTGTCGCTGGAGAACGCGATCGGCCTGCTGGCTCAGATGGAGCTCTACGGCGTCGAGGGGACCTCTACAATCACCGCCATGCGCACTGCTGTCAAGAAGTTTGCTTCTGATGGCCTGGATGCACAGACGGCTTTGCAGAACACAATAACCGAGATCGCCAACATGAAGGACAGCTCCGAGGCGACCACGGAGGCCGTTGAGATTTTCGGCAGCAAAGTGGGCGTTGACTTTGCGCGGGCTATCCGCGACGGCGCAATCACGACCGACACCCTGACGGGATCTCTGGACGCTGCCGTGGGCACGCTGGAGAAAACCGCTGAGGCTGGCGAGAGTCTGAGCGAGAAGTGGGAAAAGTCCAACAACAAAATGAATGTTGCCTTCACTCAAGTTCTGGAGCCTGCTATCCATGATACGTCGGCTGAGCTGGCCGACCTCTGGGGACAGGTTGGGGACTTCCTCACTGAGCACCCGAACGTCGTGAAGGCCCTGACCGCGATCGGCACCGGCCTGGGCACGGTGGCCGTTGGCGTGGCCGGTCTGTCCGCGGCGATGTCTGCCGCAAAGGTGATTCAAGCCGGGTTCTTCGCTCCGCTGGTTCCGTATCTGCCGGCGCTGCTCGGCGTGGCGGCTGGCGTCACGGCGATAACTGCTGCCGTCACCATGCTGGGCAACAAGTACGAGGACACCTACAAGGAAACGCAGTCCATGACCGCCGTAACTGCTGAGCAGCAGAAAGAGCTGGAATCGTTGGAGGAACAGTACCAGATCGCCTGCGATACCTACGGCGACACGTCCGATCAGGCGTCCTCTTTGAAGTACCGCATCGACACCCTGTCTGAGTCTCTGAACAGCAACGGGCAGTCCGTCGGTGATCTCATTTCTGAGTGCGACAACCTGATCGACAAGCACAACTCCCTGATGGACGAGCTGGACAACAACACGGAGTCTGTGCATAAGAACAAGCTGGAAAACCTCGCGCTGATCGCCCGCCTGTCTGAGCTGGCAAGCTCTACCGGGGAGGCGGCAGGGAAGCAGCAGGAAATGCAGGCCATTCTCGACGAGCTGAACGGTAGCATCGACGGCCTGAACATGACCTACGAAGACCTGACCGAAAACCAGGACAAGAGCCTCGCCTACATCAAGCAGATGGCTCAGGAACAGGCAAAGCAGGAAGCCTACAACGAGAAGTACCAGGAGTACGTCGATCTCATTAAGCAGCAGGCTCAGGAGCAGGGGGAGCTTGCAAAGGTTCAGGATGAAGTCACAGCCGCCCAGCAGCGGGCCAACGATGCGCAGAAGGTCTACCAGGACTACGTCGCCGATCTCTACGCACAAGACCCGACCGGGATGTCTACGATCTCTGCACAGTGGTCGGAGCAGGCGGCCAACGCCGACGCTGCTGCTGATGCTTTGCAAGAGGTTCTGGACAAACAGACCAAGTTGCAGGACGCCTACGACGAAACCGGCAAGAAGATCGAGGAGATCGAGGAGGGCTACACCGCCGCCGCTGATGCTGCGAAGGCCGCCGCAGAGGAAGGCGCTACCTATGGCGAGGCCATTTCCCAGGCGTACAGCGATGTGCGTTCTGATGTGGAAAAGCTCTGTCAGGCATACGACGACGCATACCAGGCGGCAAAGGATAGCTTCGAGGGCCAGTTCGATCTCTTCGATCAGGCGTCCACGAAGTCGAGCGACTACCTGAACGCGAGCGTTTCCAACGCACAGGCAGCTCTCGACTCGCAGCTCAACTACTGGAACACCTACACCGCCAACATTGAAACGCTGAAAGCCACCTCCGCGGACGATCTGGGCATCACCGAGGAGAACTACAAGGCTCTGATGTCCTACGTCCAGGACGGCAGCGAACAGGCCGCTGGTCTTGCCGCAAGCATGGTCAAGTCGATCAACAGCGGCAACAAGGACGCTGTGGCAAAGCTGGCCGACACCCTGGCCGACGTCACCGCCAAGCAGGATGCGGCGGCTCAGGCAACCGCCGACTGGGTAACGGACTACGAGAACCAGCTCGACGACTTCCAGAAGAAAATGGAAGGCACGGTGGACTCTCTCAACCTCTCCGACGAGGCAGGGAAGGCCGCGAAGGACACCATTGCCGAGTATGTCCAGAAGCTCAAAGACGGCAAGAAGGACGCCGTAGCCGCCGCAAAGGACGTGGCCGCATCTGTGGCTCTGGCCTTGCAGAACGGCTCTACGCCCTCTGTTACCACGTCTACCACAACGACTGTTCCCGGCCATGCTGGAGGCACGACGGACGCTGAAGATGTGTTCGTGGCCGGTGAGAATGGCCCGGAGCTGATCGTCGGCAAGCAGGGGAGCACCGTCTTCCCGACCGAGGAAACAGACAAAATCGTCGATGCTTTGAATGGCATGGAGCCTGCATCCGATACATCAAATGAGAAAAAATTTGACCAGTTTTTGCAGACGCTCACGGGTGTTACTGTTGATGCTCCTGAACCTGGCCCAGGCGAATCGCTCTTCGATTCCGTGCTGGGCAAGGTTGCAGACATCGTGTCTGGCAAGAACTCCGATCTGGAGGCAATTAACGCCGCCTACACTGGCCTTCCTGGAGTATCGACGGTCGCGCTTCCGGCCTCCAATGCCCCCGTTGCTGCCGAGGCTGCACCGCTGAATGTTCAGCCGAATGCCCAGCCAGCGGCCCAGGAAAGCACAGACGCCACGAAAGAGATCAACAAGAGAGTCATCCTGGAGATCGTCGGCAATGGCTCTGTGGTCGTTTCTGGTGGCTCTGGCGGTGGCATGTCCGAGAAGGCTGTACTTGAACTGCTCACGAACAACATCAAGCCTGTTCTGATGGGCGTTATCAAGGATGAAATCTTCGAGGAGGGCCAACTGTCCTATGACGATTAACTACCAAATTTGGCTCACCTGGAACGCGGAGAAAGAGAAGATGCGGCTGCCCGTGCTGCCTGAAAAGTTCGACGTCAAGAACGGCAGCAACAACCGCTCTGTTGATCTCACCGGCCTGGGTGAAGTCACGATCATGCAGAGCCGTCCTGCTTTGCAGTTCAGTTTTTCCAGTTTCTTTCCGGCGCACGGCTTTCCGGGCATGAAGTCCCTGATCGCCGTTCCGCCGATTCTGTATGTCCGTATGATCGAGCGGTGGAAGAAGAGCCGCGTTCCGATACACTTCATCTGCACCGGAATGTATATCAACCTTTACTGTACGATCGAGAGCTTCAACTACCGTGAGGATGGCGGCGACGTCGGAACCTATCACTACGACATCACACTGAAAGAGTATCAGGAGGTGTCACTGAAAACGGTAACGATCGACTCGTCCCTGGTGGCTACCGTGCAGGACACCGTGGCCCGTGTTGACAGCACGTCCACCCCGAAGACCTACACCGTCAAGAAAGGCGACTGCCTGTACAACATCGCAAAATCCCTCTACGGGGACGGCTCCAAGTATTCTAGTATCTACGCCGCCAACAAGTCGCTGATCGGCAGCAATCCGAATCTTATTAAACCTGGACAGGTTTTGCAGATTCCGTAAGGAGGACTGTGCATGGCGAAAATTCAGTTGCTCGTCGTCAAGGACAAGAAGACGATCGACATGACGAACCTTGTGCAGTCCGTCCGATGGAGTGGTCGCAAGGGCAGCTCTGCCCGCACCATCACCGTGACGATGATCGACGACGACGGCTATCGTCACGCCCGCAGCGGCATCGATGTTGCGGATGGAAACCAGTGCGTTTTCCTGGTCGATGGCAAGGAACGGTTCAGAGGCATCCTCATGAACCAGAACCAGGGCGACAAGAAGCAGCTCAAATTCAAGGCATACGACAACGGCATCTACCTCGCCAACAACAAGGATACTTTCGTCTACAAGAACAAGACCGCCGATCAGGTATTCTCCGACGTGTGCTCCCGTTTTGGCATCCCCACAGGAGAGGTCGCAAAGTGTTCCTACAAAATCCCTGAGCTTACGAAGAGCAAGACCACCGGCCAGGATGCAGTGCTGGACGCTCTCGGACTTGACTACAAGGCGACCGGCACCCGGCACTTTATCAGCAGCGACAAGGGAAAACTGAGCCTTCTTCAGCGGAAAGATCAGGTCATTTCCTTCGTCGTGGACGGCGACGCCAACCTGTATGGCTATTCCTACACAAAAAGCATTGAGTCCATCAAAACCCGCGTGAGGATGATCTCGAAAGAGGGAACCACCCTCGCGGAGAAGAGTAATTCCGCCCTGGAGCAAAAGATCGGCATTTTCCAGGAAATCCAGCAGCCAGACGAATCCCTCACGAAAGCCCAGGTCAAAGACCTGGTGGGGAGCGTTCTCGACACCCTGGACGACCCGGAGGAAACGCTGACGCTCAACATCCTGGGCGACCCGGACGTTATATCCGGCAAGGCGATTCTGGTAAAGATTCCGCATCTGGGCATAAGCCGTGCCTATTATGTGGACAGCGACGACCACGCGTTTGAGGACAATATGCATACCATGAGCCTGACGCTGACAACGGCAGCAGAGATCAAGAAGGAGGGTTGATCTGAGTGGAGGCAAACAGCTTGAAAGAGCTTTTTCAGGGCTTGATACCGCCCGGAAGTGCAATCCTGCAAGGAACCGTCACGAAGGACGACCCGCTGGAGATCACCGCCGCCAATGACAGCAAACTCGTGATCTCAGGCGAACAGCTAATAGTACCTTGGCACCTTACCGACTACACCACCCATGCAGACTATACGATGGGAGACAAGGGCGAGCTACGGGATGAAACCTACACGAAGGTTGATGGCGAGCACCAGCACGTTGATTCGCGTGGCGGTGACACCTCAAAGGTCAAGCACAAACACTACGTTGAAAAACTCAACGCCTACAAAATGACTTTGAAGGTTTATAACCATCTGCAAAAAGACGACCTGGTTTATCTGCTTTCCATCAACAATGGAAAGCTGTACTACGTCCTCGATCGAGTGGCGGGCCAGGTGGCCGGAAAGGACATCTGAAATGGCCGTTTATATCCCAATCAATATCGCGGATGTCCAGGATGCACAGGAAATGCCGTCCAGGACGTACCGTCTTGATCTTGACGCGGGGCGAATCGTCGGCTTCGTGGATAACCTCGAAGCGGTGCAGCAGGCTATCCGAAAGGCCATAATCACCCCGCGTTTTAAGTGCCTGATCTACGATAAACAGTACGGCTCTGAGATCGAAGACGCCGTTATTGCGAAGGATGCAAGCCGCGAGTATGCGCAATCCGTCATTGAGGGATTCGTAAAAGATGCTCTCGCGCCGGACAGCCGCATCCTAGAATGTCACGACTTCGACATCTCGTTCGACAAAGATCAGGCGCAGATCGTGTTTACGGCTGACACCATCTATGGAGAAATCGAAGTGGAGGAGGTGATCTAATGTTTGAAGAAATGACCTATGAGAAGATTCTGCAAGACGTCTTGGATAATGCGCCGGACGGCATCGACACCCGGCAGGGTTCGATCTTCTATGATGCGGTCGCGGGCCCGTGCCTCAAAATTGCAAAGCTGTATACCGACATCGGCATTGCAAGAAAGATGGCTTCGATCGCCACCGCTACCGGCGATGATCTGGACGACAAGGCGGACGAGTACGGCGTGACCCGCCATGCTGCGACCCCTGCGAAGTACAGGTTTTCGTTTGAGGGTACGACCCCGGACACCGGGACGCGCTTCTATAACGACGGCCGCTACTTCCTGCTGCGCTACAACACACTGGAAGGCGAGTATTATCTGGAAGCAGAAGTTCCCGGTGAAGCTGGCAATGTAGTTTATGCCGGAACGGCCGCAATCCCGGTAAACGAAATCGAAGGTCTGAAAAATGCCAAGTTCGGCGAGATTTACGAGAACGGCACCGACCGCGAGAAGGACGAAAGCCTGCGCACCCGCGTTCGGGAAAAGATCGCGGGCCCTGCTGAGAACGGTAATAAACAGCATTACAAGACCTGGTGCGAGTCCATCGATGGCATCGGTCATGCTCGTATCTACCCACTGTGGAACGGCCCGAACACCGTGAAGGCTGTCCTGATCGACTCTTCCGGGCGCGCCTGCTCCAGCGCAAAGATCGCGGAGGTGCAGAAGTACATCGACCCTGCCACCAACGGCTACACGGCCACGGTGGACGGCTACACCTATACCGTAGGCGATGGCCTGGGCGAAGGCGTCGCTAACCTCGGCGCGCACTTCACCGCTGTGTCTGCCCGTGAGATCAAGATCGACGTGTCATTTACTGCCGATCTTGCCAGCGGCTTCACACCGCAGGAGGTGAGATCGCAGGCTCAGGAGGCGATCGCAGCATACCTGAAAGACCTGACGCTGACGACGGCAGCAGCGGACGACGTGGTTATTCGTGCCGCCCGCATCGGCGCGATCATCATCGAGCTGGACAGCGTGCTCGATTACAAAGACCTGACGCTGAACGGGGGCACGGAAAACATCAAGCCCGGTGCTGACTTTATCCCTGTTGCCGGGGAGGTGACGGTCGCCACATGAAGAAATTCTACAACCGGCAGTTTGCCAGCAACTACGAGGAGCTGATCTCCTACTACCCGCGGTATTATCGTGAGGTTTGGGAAATGGTAGCTATCCTCAAAGCGAACGGAAGGCTGCTGGATGATGCGCAGGATGCTATTGAGAACATCTACAAGAATGGCTTTATCGACTCGATGGACGAGGCGGCCATTGCTGAATTGGAACGCTTTCTTTATATCAGAGCGCGAAGCCAGCGCACGTTGGAAGAACGGCGCAGGCTCATTAAATCCTATATCATTGGATTTGGAAAAATTTCTGCGACGCTTCTGTCTGATATGCTTCAAGCCTATACTGGATCGCCGTCTATTATAAAGCTCGAACCGTTTGACGATCAGCGCAACAACAAACTTTACATCTCCACATCGCCCCAAAACGATTTTTTCTTTTTTGCAAGTGACGTTCTCGACATTCTGTCAAAAAAGGTCCCGGCACATATCCCTTTTTCCATTGCATTTACCTATCAGCCCGAAGCTCCGCCTGCATACATTGCCGTCGCTCAGCTCGGCACGGCTATGTCCTGCACCATCCGGCTGCCTGGCGTAATCAAGCCGCGAGCTGTTGGAGCCACGGCATACACTGCCGGTGCCGCCGCTTCGGCAAGGATGATGGCGGAAGTCGAAATCCCCGGAATCATCACCCCGAAATCCGTTTCCGCGCAAGCCTATGCCGCAGGCAGACTTGCACACACACATGAAACCGTAACTATTACGATTGGAGGACAGACAACGTGAGTTGGGAAAAATCCAGTTACACGAAAGCCGGTGCCGCCCTGCTGTCGGAATCTCTCTCCGGCGGCGCACTGACCATCACCCGCGCCGTGAGCGGCACCGGCTCTGTTGACACCGACTTGTCGGCAGAAACCGCAGTCAGCGGCAACACGCACGAGCTGTCCTTGCTGGGCATCGAAACCGTCACAGACGACGGCAAAACCGCCCGTAAGGTCAGCATTCAGGCCACCGGTGCAGCAGACACCTACGTTATGCACCAGATCGGCGTTTTCGGTGTCTTGAATGACGGCGCCGAAACACTCCTGTTCCTGATGCAGGACGAGCGCGGCATTGAAGTCCCTGCCGCAAGCACGAACTCCGAGTTTTCGTTTGAAATCGCCGTTCTGCTGGCCGTTTCGGCAGAAGCCAACTTGTCCATCACCGTTGACCCTCAGGTGCAGACGTTGATGAAGCTGGTCAAGGCGGAAATTGAGAAGCACAACGCAGCCGCTGATGCCCATGCAGCGACCATCACGGCAGCGGTCAGCGCTGCCGTGAAGAACCTGTCTGAATCCGGGGAAATCCTGAACGAAGAACAGGTCAAGGCCCTTATCAAGGAGCAGGTGGACGGCGGTACGGGCGGCGGCTACTATGGCTCCTACGAACTCACTCTTGCAGCGGACGGGTGGAAGCCCGCCCGCAGCGAGGATGATTACGAAAATGCCGGTGGTATGGATTACTACCAGTGTATCTATGATGCAGAACTGTCGGACAGCACCAGTGAGCTTGTACCTGTTGGCGTTGTATCTCCCGGCAGTTTCTATACTACGACCAAAGCGGGTGTCCTGAACGGGTGCGAAACGCATGATGGTTTCATCAGATTCTTTTCTCAGCGCATCCCGAAAGCAGACATTCAGGCGACCGTAACCCTGTTCGGGAAAGGAGGTGGTTCGGGTGAAACCGGTAGCGTAAGCATCGGTCAGGGCTTGAAGCGTGACGCGAGCGGCGCTATTGCCGTCCGCATTGGCGAAGGCCTTGACTTTGACAGCGCAAACGCGCTGACTGTCCGCAAAGAAACCGTTATGACGAGCGAATACCTGCTGAACGAGGAAGAAACGCAGCAGGAAATCGTTGATATGCTGAAATAATTTTAGGAGGACACTACTATGTCTAAGCAGATTTCTACCAAGACCACCATCCGCAACCTGACCGCAGAGATCAAGAAGACTTTCGTCAAGAAGGACGCCTTCACCCCGGTCGAGGCCGCTGCCAACGCCGCCATTAAGGCCCTGAAGGTGACCGGTAACACCGTCAACTTCTACACCAACACCGGCATGACCGGCGCAGCTGCTTTCTCCATGGACTTCCCGACCGAGATGTTCCTCGACCAGACCAAGACCGCGTTCGTCGGCAAGTTCAAGTTCTCCGACACCACCTATCCCGGCGCCACCGACCCCAAGCTGGACGGCAAGCCGGTCATGGTTCTGGCCGTCAAGGGTGAGAACCCCGACAGCTGCACCTACTCTTTCCTGAACATGGCTGCTCTGGTCGATACCTATAAGGCCAAGGCCACTGGCAAGGATGCATCCACCACCGTTACCATCGCTGGTTATGAGGTGGATGTCAAGGTCAATGTTTCCGCTGCTGCCGGCAACGCCCTGGTTCTGAAGGACGATGGTATGTATGTTCCTACTCCTAAGGAAGTGGACATCTCCGGCAAGGCCGATAAGGTCACCGGTGCCACCACCGGCAACTTTGCTGCACTGGATGGCGAGGGCAATCTGACCGACAGCGGTAAGAAGCCTGCCGACTTCGTGGCTGCTGAGACCGGTAAGCGCCTGATGACCGATGCCGAGGGCGAAAAGCTGGCCGGTGTCTCTGAGGGCGCAACCAAGACTGCCGCCAGCTCCACCAACGGCAATGTGAACATCGACGGCAAGGAAGTCGTCGTGTACGCCGAGCCGGAGAATGTTCTGCACGACGAGGACGTGGAGGACTTCTCCGCAGAGGAGATCGCCGCTCTGCTGGCTGACTAAGACATGAGGAGGTAAGCTCTATGGCAAAAGCGAAGATCAAAACGCTTTTGGGCACAGGGCTTGCCGCGCTTTGCAGCCACATCAAGCAGTGCAACACCGCACTCGGAGACCTTTCCGAAGCAACTGCAAACGGATTCGAGGAAACTGATGACATCCTGCACGAAAAGCAGGATGTCACGGCTGCGGTGTCTTTTACGATTCCGGTCGATGGCTGGGGCGAAGATGATTCTTTCCCCGGCTATTTTTATTGTGACATCCCTATTGCGGGCCTGTTGGCTACCGACATTGTGGATGTTACGGTACTGCCGGAATTTTACGATGTGGCGGGTGCGGTGGGCTTTATTGCGACCGAAAGCCTCGAAGGAAAGCTGCGGCTGAGGGCCGCCAAAGCTCCGACCGAGAAAATTTCTGCACAGTATCACATTACAAGCACCGTGAAATACACGGATGCACAGGAAGGGGGAACCTAAATGGCATACGGTTCTTTTAACGCAGGCCCCGGCAAGGCACCGGATGAAGATGTTGTCCGCACTGACCAGATCGGCATTCCGGGCGGCATTGCCACGCTGGATGCAGACGGCCACCTGACCGAGAGCCAGCGGTGGGAAGTGGACGGCTACAAAAAGGCTGAGACCGACCAGCGCATCAGCGCAGCCGTGGACGCTCACAACGGTGCGGAGAACGCCCACAGCGACATCCGCGCCAGTGTGGCAGCCATGAACGCCAGCATCAAGGCCATTGAGCTGAAGTTCGGCACGAACGTCACCAAGAATCCTTTTTCTGCCACGTTCGGCAGCCTTGACGGCCTGACCGTCACCGGCGTGTGGAACGCCGAGCAGGCAAGGGTGGAGTTCTGACGATGGCTGAAACATTCAAGGTCGGCGCGAATGCGCGGGAGCTGTTGCGTTACACCCAGAGGGCGACCCGCATTGTCACCGACGACATCAGCCGGAGCGATGCCCGGAAGATCATCCAGAAAGTCGCGGCGCTCGAAGATGTGCGCGACATCCAGAAGGTGTGTGGCACTGCCGTCCATGCACTCGACACGCGGGACAGGGATGGCTTTTCCAAGAGCACGTTCCGGCTGTATGGCGAGGGCATCCGGCTGACCGCCCGGCAAATCCTGCTGGATGCACACGCGGCGAACAACGTCAATTTCCAGACCGACTACGACAAGCGCGTTGAGAAGATCGGCGCAGTTGTGGACGGCTGCTCTCTGCTGCTGGAATACCTGACCATCTGCACGGAGGAAGGTATCATCAGCGCGAAGAAAGCCGGTATCTGGACAAAGAAGGTCACGGACGTAAAATACCCGGCGATGAAGTGGCTCACGTCGGAACGCGGACGTGCCGAAAAACTCCGGGCAGAAGCGGAACGGAAGCGGCTGACCGAACAGGCTGCCGCCCTGAAAGCTGTCCTTTACCCGGAACCGTAAACGCACAGCGGGCAACCGCTTTGCATAAAGGGTGCGGTTTGTTTGTCTGACGCTGCCATTTGGTGGCTGCGCTCTCCGAACACCAACAATAACAACAACGTCTGGAACGTCAACACCGATGGCTCCAACAACAACAACTGGTACAACAACTCCTATGGTGTTCGCCCCGCTCTGATGGAACCGTGTGACGAGTAGGCATAAGCTGAAAGCAGTGCGCCCATCAAAGGAAACCGCATCCTGTCGCTTGCCGATGCAGGCAAGTGATAAATACATCCCGCTGAGGTGGGCCATCCCTGCCGGATGCAGCCCACTACCGCAGCAGCGAACCAGCGGAGGGCCATTTTGACATACGAAGAACTGTGCAGCTTTGAGGTGCTTTACAAAGCCTACCTCGAAGCCCGGAAGGGAAAACGCAGCAAGAGCAAAACAATCGAGTATGAATCCCATGCATTGGCTTGCACGGAAAAGCTCTCCCGTAAGCTGGCTGTCTGCAATGTGCGGCAGCCAGACGGGAGCATCCGGCAGCAGATACGCTATGTGCCAAGTAAGTTTGAGGTCTTTGCCGTCTACGAGCCGAAGCGCCGCATGGTACACGCCCCCGCATTTGTGGACAAGGTGGTGCTGCACGCTCTGGTCGATAACATCCTGTATGGTGCCCTGACAAAGAGCTTTATCCGGGACAGCCACGCCAGCCAGACCGGCAAAGGCACAGACGACGGCCTGATGCGCCTGAAAACCCACATGGTGGACTATTACCGCCGTGAGGGCCACGGCGCGGACGGCTGGGTGCTGAAAGGCGACGTGCGGCATTTCTTCGCCAGCATCGACCACCGGAAGCTAAAACGCAAGCTCAAAGCCGTGCTGGATAAGCGCGGCGTTGACCCGCGTGTCTATGAGCTGCTTTGCATCTACATCGACGTGATGGAGGACGGCTTGCCGCTGGGCTACCAGACGAGCCAGCTTTTCGCCCTCATGTTTTTGGACGAGTTCGACCACATCATCAAAGAAAAGTACCGCATCAAATACTATGGCCGATACATGGATGATTTCTACATCATCTGTTCGGACAAGAAGAAATTGCAGTGCATTCTCCGGGATGTTCGGGCGCTCATGGACAGTTACGGCCTTGAGCTGAACCAGAAAACCGCCATTTTCCCGCTGCGGAACGGTATTGATTTTCTGGGCTTTCACTCCTACCTGACCGACACCGGCGCGGTCATCCAAAAGCTGCGCCGGGATAGCTCCAAGCGGATGAAGAACAAGATCAAGTATTGGGAAACAGCATACCCCGCAGGCGAAGTAACCAAGCAGGAAATCCTGCGGAGCTTTGATGCGTGGGATGCCCATGCCGCCCATGGTGAAACCTACTCTTTACGCCGCAAGTACGCTGACCGGCTCGAAAAATTGCTTGACTGTAAAATCCCTATCCATCGAAAAATCAACTCGAACAAACTCGCGCGTGACAGACGGCGGGCGAGGCAATGCCGCTGCATCTACAAGAAGCAGCACAAAGCCCTGTCCCTCTCTGTATCGCAGAACACGCGGCCCGCAGGCATTTTGCCGTGGGCCTGAACGAAAACAAGGAGGTAACAATGGCAAACGTAAAACTGGGCACAAAAGCCGTTGGAAGCATTGTCAAAATCAAGGTCAACGGCGCGTCCAAAGATTTTATTGTCGTGCAGCAGGGCAATCCGAATACCAGCACCTATGATTCGAGTTGCGCCGGAACGTGGCTGTTGATGAAGGACATCTACACAACGTCCACGTTCGGCAACAGTAACTCCTACAAGGATTCCAGCATCCACACATACCTGAACGGGACGTTCTACAACCTCATCGACAGCAACATCCGTGCAGCTATTAAGCAGGTGAAAATCCCGTACCAGAACGGCACTGGTTCCGGCGGCAGCCTTGCCACCGGCTCCAACGGCCTGAGCACCAAAGTGTTCCTGCTGTCTGGTTATGAGGTTGGCTGGACGACCAGCGACAACGGCTATTTCCCGAAGGACGGTGTGAGGCTGGCATACTTTGGCAACAGCTCCGGCGGTAACAGCAAGCGTATTGCATACAATGGCGGCTCCGCTGCCATTTGGTGGCTGCGCTCTCCGTACACCGACAGTGACAGCTTCGTCTGGAACGTCAACACCGATGGCTCCTACGACTACGACTGGTACAACTTCTCCTATGGTGTTCGCCCCGCTTTCATTCTTCCCTCTACACTCGTGGTCTCTGACGATGGCACGGTCAGTGTCAACACTGCACCTACCGTCAGCACGGACGGCGCAGCTCTGGGGCAGAAGAACGCGGCCTTTGCGTGGAAGTACACCGTCAGGGATGCCGACGGCGACACCTTGACCGTCACCGAAAAGCTGGACGGCAAGACCACCAAGACCCGCACCGGCGTTGCCAGCGGCACGGCCCTGACCTTTGAGCAGACGGCCAGCGCTGCCGGATTCCAGAAAATCCTGAACGGCAACCACACCATCACCGTTGAGGTGAGCGACGGCAAGGAAACCGTCAGCACGTCCGCGACCTTTACCAAGGCCGTCCACGCCGCAAGCGTGACACTGGCCGAACCGCTGGCTGTGGACGGCGACATTACCGTTGCTGTGCTTCAGGTGACCGGCTCCATCCCGGATGATGCAAAGTTCAAGGCTGAGGTGACCAACAATGCCAAGGACGCTGCCCCGGTGTGGCAGGATGCCACGACCGAGGTAAAAAAAGGCGTGAACATCGTCTTTGAGAATAAGACCGCCACGGCTGGCGCTGCATTCAATTTCCGCGTCAGCGTGGAGCGCGGCGCAAGCGGCGAGGGCGGCTACATCGAAGCCGTCAGCGGCGCTTTTGAATAAGGAGGTGCAGGACAATGGCACTGAACTGGAAGAAACACGATCTGCCCACCCGGCAGGAAAAAGAAACTGCCGCCAAGAAGCAGCAGGAGCATGAGCGGCTGCCGGAGCGTGTGGCTGAAATGGAAGATGCCCTGTGCGAACAGGACGCAGCCAACGAGAAGCGTTTGACCGACATCGAAACCGCGCTGTGTGAGCTGGACGCAGCGCTGAACAAAGAATAAGGAGGTAAAGGACTATGGATAAAATTTGGGCAAACCGCCTGATTGCAGGCACTAAGACTTGGGCAGAGATGCCCGTATCCCGCCGTGCAGGCGTGAAGAAAGTTCTGGCCGGGCGCGTAAACAAGGGCGAGATCACCGCCGAGGATTACAAGCGCATCACCGGTGACGACTATGACGTGGCCTGAGCTGGTCGAGCGGCTGCTGACCCGCCTTGAAGCGCAGGGCGAAAACATGAGCACCGAACGGGCCGAGTTCGGGGTGCTGATGGTGGACTGTGCCATGCGCGGGTGCGGTGCTGATCTGGGCATGAAGGGAGATGGTAGCAATGGCAATTAAAGCCTATTCGTATGCGAAGGACGGGGACAAGGCTCTGAGCAAGAACTTCCACGTCCGGGAGGTAAAAAGCAGATGGGTGATGTAATGAAGAATGGAGTTTGCACCATGGTTGGAGTAATCGGCAGTCTGATTGCAAGTCAATTCGGCGGATGGGATGCGGCACTTTCGACGCTGATCCTGTTCATGGCAGTCGATTACATCACGGGGCTTGTGGTTGCCGGGGTTTTCCACGCCAGCCCGAAGAGCAAAGACGGCGCACTGGAATCCCGCGCCGGGTGGAAAGGGTTGTGCCGCAAAGGTGTAACCCTGCTGATCGTGCTGGTGGCCTGCCACCTCGACACGGTGATGGGGTCTAATTTTATCCGAGATGCTACCGTGATCGCATTCATCGCAAACGAGACGCTGTCCATCATCGAAAATGCTGGCCTGATGGGGGTGCCAATCCCCAAGGCACTGACCGGGGCTATCGAAATCCTGAAACAGAAGTCCGAACAGGACAACATGGAGGAATGAATTAAGGAGCTGTTTTCAATGAGCATCGTAACCTATAAGCGCGGGGACAAAACCGCGCTGACGAAGAATTTTACCAGGGATGAATTTGAATGCCAGTGCAAGAAGTGCGACGCCCAGATGATCGATCTGGAGCTCGTAGACAAGCTCCAGAGCATCCGGGATGTGCTGGGCGTCAAGTTGAAGGTCACGTCCGGGTATCGCTGCATCACGCACAACGCCAAGGTACACGGCAGCTCGCACAGCAAGCACCTCTATGGGTTTGCTGCCGACTGGCGCACCCTCGATCGGGTCGTGAATCCGGTCGCGCTGGGCATCATCGCGCAGGCGGTGGGCTTCGGCGGCATCGGCATCTACTGGCATTCCGAGGCTGCTATGTGCCACGCGGACACCCGCGCAGGCAAGGCAACCTGGCTCTGCACCTCTCCGGGTGTCTATCCCTCGACGACGTACAATAGCTTCATTCTGCCCACCATCCGGCAGGGGAGCGTCGGCGCAGCGAACAGATCGGCGATCATCCTGCTGCAAAAGCTGCTCAAAATCAAAGAGGATGGAAACTTCGGGCCTGCCACCACGCAGGCCCTTTTGTCTGCCCAGAAGCAGAACGGGCTTGTTGCGGATGGCATCTGCGGCCCTGCTTCCTGGAAAAAACTGTCGGGTGCGGATAAGTACCTGGCAAAACTGTGATTTGAGAGGAGAACGACTATGAACAACATTCTGCGTGAAATCTCTTGGGCCGCCCTGATGGTCTGTCTGCCCATTGCAACTGCCTGCGTGAAGAAGGCCGCGGCCTCGATCGGCGCATCTGCTGAGGAGAACGCCAAAAGCGAAGTGACCCGTCGCCTCGTCCAGGAGATCGCAAACGCGGTGGCCGACGCCGTGGCAGCCATGAACCAGTCCTACGTTGACGATCTGAAAAAGGCCGGCACGTTCAAAGAGGAGGAGCAGGCCCAGGCGTTGAGCCGTGCGATCTCGGTAGCGATTAAGAGCCTGAGCAAAGATGCTCTGGACTACATCAAGGAGATCAGCGGCGGCGATACCGTGGGCTATCTGACGACCCGCATCCAGGCCCAGATCAGCCGCAACAAGGGCGTCAGCAAGTAATGTCTGCGTGACGCCACGAAAACATGAAGGAGCTTCGATATGACGGATGAAGAAGTACCCCGTGAGGTAGCAATCCGTGGATAACCATTTTCGTGGCGCAACGAAAATGGTCTGCTGCTGGAAAACGCGCGGTGCGCGTTATTCGCGCGATTTACAAAAATTCAGCGAAAAGTCAGCGTAAACCGCGAATAAGCAAAAATAAGCAAGGCCCTCCCTGATCGCAATGGTCTGGGGAGGGCCTTATTTTGTTTTCCACATTTTGCACATAGCTTTCAACTGTGGACTTGGAATTTGAGTGCTGAAAGCAAAAACCGGCGGGCCGTTGAAAGCCTGCCGGTCTGATCTCATTTGCGCTTTTTCTCACCGATGGTTTTTGCTATGTCGTTCCGCTTCTCCAAAATTTTGTCGTACCGATCGTGGTCGATGCTGTCAAACGTGATCTCGTGGGACAGCAGAACCAGATCGGAGGAAACGGAGTAGTCTGCACTGTGGGTTGGCTTTGATACGTCCTCAGAGTCCACATACTCCATCTTCTCTTTGAGCTCGTCCAGCCTGTCCAGAGCGTCGTGTGCCGACTGGTTGTTGTCCAGGTAGTCGTCCGCGGCTTCGATCGCGCTCTTGCCAACGGAAACGGCTTGACCGCTGCATTTCGTCTTTTTGCCGCACGAGCACAGCAGCAAGCAGACTGTCAAAAGCACAGCAAGCGTGGAAAGAAATTTTTTCATGATTGAACCTCCTGTTCTTGATGGGCTTTTTGCCCTTGCCTCAGTATACCGCACAAAATGGAGCATTGCAATGTAAATCGCTTCCCGCTTGACAGCCGCTTCCTGCTGCGGTAAAATGAAATGCAGGAAACGCTCTCTTGGACAAAGAGGCCCCGACGTCCGAAACCTTACGCTGAGCGCAGGGCCTCGACGCTGGGGCCTCTTTTTTTGGCTGTGGCATTCACATGGCATTACGGCACCCGCTAAAGAGGGAGAATAGGAAGAATACGAGGAAATAACAACGTGAAACCGCACCTCAAAAACACCAAAAAGAGCAGGAAATGCCCTGCTTCAATCGAGCTCGAGTAATCCGCAAACCCTGAAAAGTGTTGAGGCAATGCAATATTTTGAGAGCCGAAAGGCTTTCTGATACTGCTTTGATACGATCAGGCGATTATTCATAAAGAGAGACATAAGAATGAGGCTGTTGCAAAATAAAAATGCAACAGCAATAGAAACCCGGAACCCTTTTTGAGCCGTTTTGACTCTGAAAAGGTTCCGGGTTTTGTGCAATGTTTTTCGAGGAACTATTTTGCAACAGCCCTTTTTCGCATATCCATATCCTTCTCACACACCCGATGGCAGTAGGCCATTCTCCTTCGAGTAGGCATACGCCTCCTCCTTAAAATGCCGGATGGCGAGGGCGTTTAGGTGGTCGGGGAAGGCGCTGGAAATAAGGTAGCAGATACGCGTCGGGGGCGGGTCGAGAAGCTCGTAAATTTGAACTGGAAACTCACGGGTCAGTTCAGGAAGGTTGCTACGCTGGACGATGGCCCAGCTACCGGGCTGCTGGAGGAACTGCTTCATCACGTTGCAGGAGTCTACATGGATGAGGTAGTTGCGGGTGCCAAAACGGCTGTTGTGCCATGTGTCGAAAGCGGGATTCCAGCGCTGGTAAATTTCAGCTTTTGGGTCGAAGCGGTCGAGGGGGGTGTGGATGGGTGGGCCGGGCTGCTCGCAGGCCTGCACGACCACATAGTCCAGCCGAAAGAGAGCATCACAATCGACGCCCGGCACCTCGGAGGAGGTGGAGACAAAAGCAAGGTCAAGCTGCTTGTTGGCTACCATCTGGTAGGCCTCAATGCTCTGGTAGACAAGAAGAGACATCTTGGTGTGGCGACGGGAGATGACCCGGTTGCAGATGTCCGGCACGAGGGTGGCGCTGAGGCTGCCAATGGTCGAGATGGTGATGGAGTTGGAGAGGAAGAAGCGCGTTTCGTCTATCTCGCCATAAAGCTCTATGAATTTTTGCGCAGTTTTCAGGAATGCCTCGCCGCGCGGGGTGAGAATGATGCTCTTTTTGCCCTTTTCGCGGTGGACGAGGGTACAGCCCAGCTCGTTTTCCAGTTGCTGGATGCGGGCAGAGATGGCAGGCTGTGTCTTGTAGAGCAGATCTGCCGTCTTAGTGATGCTGCCCGTTTCGCAGAGGACGACATAGGTCTCGAAAAGGTCATGGTCCACAAAAAGTCCACTCCTTCTTTGTCAAATATAAGCATTTTTTATATTATAGAGAAAAATAATCGATTTGTCAATAAATGCAAAACATAGTATAATATGCATAAAGAAAGCGGCTGATGTTAGCAAAATTAAGAAATTTTGCTGGCAAAAACTGCAAAAACAGACAAGCGACCCCTAGCACATCAGGACAAAAGGAGTAATTACTATGGCTGCAAGCAAGTACACCGCAAACATGCTCGACGCAGAGGAACTGGCCGCTCTGCGTGAGAAGTTCAACTATGTTGATACCGACATCAAGGGCCGTCACCGCTTGTTTATGGACAATGCCGGCGGCTCCCTTCGCCTGAAGGCTGCAGAGGACGAATTTAAGCGTGTCAGCGAGATGCCCGATGCCTCTGAGCACTCCAACGAGCTGGCTCTGGAACTGCTGGCACTGGAAGATAAGGCCCGCACCGACATTAAGGGCGTCATCTTCGGTGCAAAGACCGGCGTTATCTACCCCAGCTACACCGCCTCCCAGATCATGATGGATGTGGCCCGCATCTTCGCCGACCATGCCAAGGGTACCAACTATGTTACAACTGTGCTGGAGCACCCCTCCTCCTTCGATGCGATGACCTACAACGCCAGCAAACACGGCTGTGAGTTGCGTGTGGCACAGGCCAACCCCGCTACCGGCGGCGTGGACGCTGAAGCAGTCCTCGACCTCATCGATGAGAATACTGCTGTGCTGAGCTGCATGGCTGCGTCCAATATCTCCGGCTACATCTACGACCTGAAGACCATCTGCAAGAAAGCCCGCGAGAAGAACCCTGATATCTTCATCATCTGCGACGCCGTCCAGCACGCTCCCCACGGTGCCCTGAACCCCGAGGAGCTGGGCGTGGACATGATGCACTTCGCCCCCTACAAGTTCTTCGGCGTACGCGGCTTTGCGCTGGCATGGCTGTCTGACCGTGTGGCCGAGTTTGACCACTACCGCCTGCTGGGCAAGGCCAAGAACGACTGGGAGATTGGTAGCCCGGCTACCGCACAGTTTGCTGCCGTGCAGCAGATCATTGAGTACGTCGTTGCTCTGGGCAAGGTGAAGGATCCCGATGAGACAGACCGCCGCGCCCTGTACGAGGTCGGCATGAAACGGATCGCCGATCACGAGCGCGGCCTGCTGGAGCTGATGCTGGATGGCACCGACAAGATGCCCGGCCTGCGCCACATGGAGGGCGTTACCGTTCAGATGGATGGCAAGGACCTGACCACCCGCGACCTCATCCTTGGTATCGAGCTGGCTGACATTCCCTGTGAGCAGGCCGTTAAGGAGTACGACAAGCGCGGCATCGTCACGTTCGACCGTTCCGCTTCCAGCCTGTACTCGCGCCGTATGCTGGACGCTTTCGGTCTGAAGGGCGTCGTCCGGCTCTCTCCCCTCCACGTCAACTCGGTGGAGGACATCGAGGAGTTCCTGCAGATCACGGCTGACATGGTCAAGGCTGCAAAGTAAGAAAGAATCGGATAAAAAGAGAAGAGTAAATTTGATATAGGAGAAATACCATGACTGAGTCTAAGAAACAAAAGAAACTCGGCCTCGGTGGCCGTATCCTCATTGGCATCGTCATCGGTCTTGCCATCGGCTTTATCTCGCCCTCTCTCGCCTCTGCATTGTCCCCGCTGGGCACCATCTTCCTCCGCTTACTGAAAATGATCATGGTCCCGTTGGTCTTCTTCAGCATCACCAGCGGCGTCTGCAAGATGGGCGACGTCAAGCAGTTGGCCTCTGTTGGTCTCCGCTTTGTCCTCTATATCCTCTTCACCTCGGGTCTGGCCTCTGCGGTTGGTGTCATCGTGGGCCTCATCTTTCAGCCGGGAAAAGGCACTACCGAGTTTCTGGACGCGTCGGCTAACGTGGAGAGCGTGACCTATAACTTTATCGACAACGTCGTCTCATGGGTGCCCGATAACGTCGTCAACGCGATGGCAACGGCCAACATGCTGCAGGTCATCGTCTTCGCCCTCTTCCTCGGCGTGGCCCTGCTGAGTCTGGGTGAGAAGACGAAGGTCTTTACATCCTTCATCGATCAGGGCAGCGACATCATGCTGAAGATCGTCGAGTACATCATGGCAGTCTCTCCCATCGGCATCGCCTCCCTGATGGCTACGATGGTCTCTACCATCAGCGGCGCTACTATGAAAGAGGTCGTCTCCTTCATCATCATGGACTACGGCTGCGGCATTACGATCCTGCTCGTTGTCTATCCGCTCCTCATCAAGCTGCTGGCTCGTGTGCCTGTCATCCCCTTCATGAAGAAGATTTCTGAGCCTATGATCGTTGCTGTCACCACCACTTCTTCTGCCGCCACTCTGCCCATCTCCATCAAGGTCGCCGGCGAGAAGCTGGGTGTCCCCGAGAACATCTATGGCTTCACCCTGCCTCTGGGCAACACCTGCGGTATGAACGGTTTCGCTATGTTCATCGGCCTGTGCTGTATCTTCGCTTCCAACCTCTACGGTATGCCTGTCACGATTGCCTCTCTGGCCCAGTTCATCTTCCTCGGCATCATCCTCTCGGTAGGCGCTGCAGGCGTAAAGGGCGCAGGTATCGTCATGTCCACCGTCCTGCTGGAGGCCATAGGGATGCCTTTGACCCTTATCCCTATTCTGGCTGCGATCTGGCCGGCCATCGACCCCATCCATACCCTGATGAACAACATCAGCGACCTTGTGGGCACTATGCTCATCGCTCGTCAACTGGACAAGGTGGATATGAATGTTTATAATAGCTGATAGGAACAGCCACAACAAGTAACACACGAAAGAGTACGCAAGATGAGAACACCGGAAGAACAGCTGGTCGATGCCAGCCTTGATATGGGAAAAGCCCTGCTTCTAGCAGGCGGCGAGGTGACGCGGGTGGAGGACACCATTACCCGCATCCTCCACGCCTATGGGATGCATAAGGTGGGTGTGTTTACTATTACCTCCCTTATTGAGGTCACGGCATGCACGCCGGACGGCGACGAGATCGTCAAGGCCCGGCGCATCGCCGGAGGCTATGCCACCAACCTCGACCGGGTAGAACAGTTGAATGCCCTCTCCCGCGAAATTTGCGCCACCTGCCCTCCGCCGCAGGACATCATTTCCCGTATAGAGGCCATCAAGTACCCGAAGCCGGAGGCGGCGTGGATCAGCTACGTCGGCGCGATGCTGGCAGCAGGAAGCTTCACTGTCTTCTTCGGCGGCAGACTGGCCGATGTCCCGGCGACGATCATCCTCGCCTGTTTCATCAACTGGATGGATCGGAAAGGCATTTACAAAAAGGAGAACCAGCTGCTGTTTTATCTGGTCTGTTCCATCGTGACGGGCTTTTTGGGCTGCATCCTCGTCCGGGTGGGCATCGGTGTCCATCTGGACAAAATTCTCATCGGATGCATCATGCTGACCATTCCCGGCATCCCCATTACCTACGCGATGCGGGATATGCTGCTGGGCGAGAGCATCACAGGTCTGTTTCGGTTTGTGGAATCCCTGCTCATTGCAGCCAGCATTGCGGGCGGCTTCCTGCTTGCGACCGTCCTTGCAGAGGGGGTACTGTAATGGGGCAGATATTAGCTGGTGCGCTGGGAGGCCTCGGCTTCTCCGTTGTCTTCGGTGTGCGCAAAAAGTACATGGCGCTCATCGCCCTCAATGCTGGCTTGTCGTGGGCCGTCTATCTGGCAGTGAACGCGCTGGCCGGGGACTTCGCAGGCAATATGGCGTCGGCCATGTTCTGCAGCCTAATGGCCGCAGTTCTGGCCCGGCGCATCAAGGTTCCTACCGTCGTGCTCCAGATGCCCGCCACCGTGCCCATGATTCCCGGTGGCAGTCTCTACTACACGATGCTCTATGTCTTCTCGGGCGATATGCTCAATGCCAAGCTCTATTTCCTCTCCACCATCCGCGCTATCTTCGGTATGGCTATCGGTTTTGCTGTGGTGAGTGTCCTGCTCAGGACGCTGGCCGAAAAGCGTAACAGCGCCACGCACGGCGCTTGATCTCAGGTCTTTCATGCGGGGAGCTGTATTTTCGGCTGATTTTCTCTATATTTGCACCACATCCCATTCCTCTCTGCGGAAAGATAACTCGCCCGCTGTACGGTATAATGCTGTGCGGCGGGCGTTTTTTGTATTGCAGATACACATATTTTTTGCTATAATCAACGTAACAACCCATGTTCAAACAAAAAGTTGTAACGTGAAGGAGGGACCGTATGTATTTCCAATACAGCGAAGCGGAAACGGCGTATCTGAGCGCAAGAGACGAGCGGATGGCGGCGGTCATCGCACAGGCGGGACACATCGAGAGGGAAGTGGATACCGACCTCTTTTCGGCGGTGGTACACCACATCGTCGGCCAGCAGATCTCCACGAAAGCGCAGGCGACCATCTGGAAGCGGATGCGGGATGAGTTCGGCGTGGTGGATGCAGCTGCCGTCCTCAGAGCCGGGGTTGAGAAGCTGCAGAGCTTCGGTATGACCTTCCGAAAGGCTGAATACATTACGGACTTTGCCCGGAAAATCGAGAGCGGAGAACTTGACCTCGAGGGTATCCGGCAGAGGCCGGACGATGAGGCCATCCGGGAGCTGAGCGGCCTGAAAGGCGTCGGTGTCTGGACGGCAGAGATGATATTGCTCTTCTGTATGCAGCGGCCCGACGTGTTCAGCTACGACGACCTTGCCATCCAGCGTGGGCTGCGGATGGTGTACCACCACCGAAAAATCGACCGGAAACTGTTCGAAAAGTACCGCCGCCGGTTCAGTCCCTATTGCAGCGTGGCCAGCCTCTACCTCTGGGCGGCAGCAGGCGGCGCGGTGCCGGGCCTCAAGGACTACGCGCCGGCCCAAAAGCCGAAAAGGAAGGGATGAACCGCCATGACCGATACGATGCATTACGATTCGCCGCTGGGAAAGATACTGCTGGCGGCGGACGAAGAGGGCCTGACCGGGCTGTGGTTCGAGACACAGAAGTATTTTGCGGCGAAGCTTCCGCCAGAGCATGAAGAGGGGACAACGCCGGTGCTGGGAGACGCCTGCCGCTGGCTGGACGTCTATTTTTCAGGCCGGGAGCCGGACTTTACTCCGAAACTCCATCTTATCGGCTCCGATTTCCGACAGGCGGTGTGGGCGCTGCTGCTGCAGATCCCCTACGGACAGACCACGACCTACGGCGCACTGGCAAAACAGCTGGCGGAGATAAACGGCGGAAAGCGCGTCTCCGCGCAGGCTGTGGGCGGCGCGGTGGGGCATAACCCTGTTTCCATCATCGTACCCTGCCATCGGGTGGTGGGCAGCGACGGCAGCCTGACCGGCTACGCGGGCGGCATCGACAAGAAGATACGCTTGCTGACGCTGGAAAACGCGGAGGCGGAAAATCTTTACAGATAGCAAAAGCAGGCCATCCCGGCGGGATGACCTGCTTTTGCTATCTGTATCGTTTACTTGTTCTGGATGTACTCGTCGATGGCCTTGGCGGCAGCCTTGCCGGCGCCCATGGCCTTGATGACGGTGGCGGCACCGGTGACGGCGTCACCGCCGGCGTACACGCCCTCGCGGCTGGTCTTGCCCTCGTCGCCCTCGGTGACGATGCAGCCGTGCTTGTTGGTCTCGAGGCCCGGCGTGGTGGAGCGGATGAGGGGGTTGGGGCTGGTACCCAGGCTCATGATGACGGTGTCCACGTCCATCGTGAACTCGCTGCCCTTCTTCTCGATGGGGCGGCGGCGGCCGGAAGCATCCGGTTCGCCCAGCTCCATCTCGATGCAGGTGATGGCCTTGACGAAGCCGTTCTCATCGGGCAGGATCTCCACGGGGTTGCAGAGGGTCTTGAAGATAATGCCCTCTTCCTCGGCGTGCTCGACCTCTTCCTTACGGGCAGGCAGCTCAGCCATGCCGCGGCGGTAGACGATGTAGACCGTCTCAGCACCCAGACGCAGGGCGCTGCGGGCAGCGTCCATTGCCACATTGCCGCCGCCGACGACGGCGACCTTCCTGCCGGTGCGGATGGGGGTCTTGCTGGTGGGCAGGTAAGCCTTCATCAGGTTGGAGCGGGTGAGGAACTCGTTGGCGGAGTAGACGCCCTTCAGGCTCTCGCCCGGGATGCCCATGAAGCGGGGCAGGCCGGCACCGGAACCCACGAAGACGGCCTCATAGCCGTACTCGCCCATCAGCTCGTCGATGGTGAACACCTTGCCGATGACCATGTTGCACTCGAAATCGACGCCCATCTTCTTGAGGCCGTCGATCTCCTGCTGGACGATGGCCTTGGGCAGACGGAACTCGGGGATGCCGTACATCAGCACGCCGCCGGCCACGTGCAGGGCCTCGTAGACCGTGACCTTATAGCCCAGCTTGGCGAGGTCGCCTGCGGCGGTCAGGCCGGCAGGGCCTGCGCCGATGATGGCGACCTTGTGGCCGTTGGACTTAGGCACGACGGGGGCAGTGTGGACATTCTCACGGTGCCAGTCGGCCACGAAGCGCTCCAGACGGCCAATGCCGACGGGCTCGTTCTTGATGCCGCGGGTACACCTGCCCTCGCACTGGCTCTCCTGCGGGCAGACGCGGCCACAGACGGCGGGCAGGGAAGAGGAACGATTGATGACCTGATAGGCGGCTTCGAAGTCCCCCTCGGCCAGATGGCCGATGAACTCGGGGATGTCGATGCCGACGGGGCAGCCGGTCTGGCAGGGCTTGTTCTTGCAGTGGACGCAGCGCTTGGCCTCGTTCACGGCCATCTCGGCGGTGTAGCCCAGAGCCACTTCCTCAAAATTCTTGTTGCGGACGTTGGGGTCCTGGGTGGGCATGGGACACTTTTTGGGGTCCATATTGAAAGCCATTTTACATTCCCTCCTGAGTCTTGAACAGATTGCAGGCCTTTTCCCGGGCCTTGGCCTCAAAGGGGCGGTACATGGTGCCGCGGGCCATTGCCTCGTCGAAATCCACGAGGTCGCCGTCGAAGTCGGGGCCGTCCACGCAGGCAAACTTGGTCTCGCCGCCCACGGTCAGGCGGCAGCCGCCGCACATCCCGGTGCCGTCGATCATGATGGGGTTCATGGAGACGATGCTCTTGAGGCCGTGCTTCTGGCAGGTCTTGACCACAAACTTCATCATGATGAGGGGGCCGATGGTGATGACCAGGTCGTACTGGTTGCCGGCGGCCACCAGCTCGTCGAGGGCAGCGGTGACGACGCCCTTGGTGCCGTAGCTGCCATCGTCGGTCATGACCCGCAGCTCGTCGCTGCAGGCCCTGAACTCGTCCTCGAGGATGAGCAGGTCCTTGCTGCGGAAGCCGACCACGCTGTGGACGACGCAGCCCTGCTCGTGGAGTTCACGGGCGATGGGCAGCGCAATGGCGCAGCCCACGCCGCCGCCGACGACGCAGACCTTCTTCAGGCCCTCCACCTCGGTGGCGCGGCCCAGCGGGCCGACGAAGTCGTGGACGCTCTGCCCCACTTCGAGGCTGTTCAGCTCCATGGTGGTGCCGCCGACGATCTGGAAGATGATGTCCACAGTACCCTTCTCGCGGTCATAGCCTGCGACGGTGAGGGGGATGCGCTCGCTGTCTTCAAACGGGCGCACAATGATAAACTGGCCGGGCTTTGCCTTTTTGGCAATGAGCGGGGCTTCAATGACCATCTTTGTAACGGTGGGGTTCAGCGCCGCCTTTTCCGTGATCTTGTACATTGCGTTTGCTCCTTATTCCTATATTCTCCCCTGCATGAAAACACGCCTGTTCCTCGGTGCAGCAGCCCGAAGCGGCAGGCGCGAAAGTTCAGCAACGATTTGACAATCTTAATTATAACGATATTAAAAAAGGAAAGCAATTAAATTTTCTTCGCGTCAGCTGCGGCAAACTTGAACGGCGGCGCAGCTTTGTACGCGGTGGGGGGACGGAAATGTCCCTTTTTTCAAAAAATGCAAATTTGCAGTTGACAAGAGGCGAAAGCTGCGGTATAATAATCGACGTCGCCGGGAACGCCCGGCGCGCCACAATGGAATCTGCGGCCGTAGCTCATCTGGTAGAGCGCCACCTTGCCAAGGTGGAGGTAGCGAGTTCGAGCCTCGTCGGCCGCTCCATTATTGTGGAAGTTTAGCTCAGCTGGGAGAGCATCTGCCTTACAAGCAGAGGGTCAGCGGTTCGATCCCGTTAACTCCCATAGGTCCCGTGGTGTAGCGGTTATCACGTCGCCCTGTCACGGCGAAGATCGCGGGTTCGATTCCCGTCGGGACCGTTCAAGTAGAAATATTTGAGACTCGTTAGCTCAGTTGGTAGAGCAATTGACTTTTAATCAATGGGTCACTGGTTCGAGCCCAGTACGGGTCATATATGCGGGTGTGGCGGAATTGGCAGACGCACCAGATTTAGGATCTGGCGCTTAACGGCGTGGGGGTTCAAGTCCCTTCACCCGCATTAGAAAAGTTAGCCGGCTTAGCTCAGTTGGTAGAGCATCTGATTTGTAATCAGAGGGTCGCGTGTTCAAGTCATGTAGCCGGCATAAAATGCGAACGTAGTTCAGTGGTAGAACACCACCTTGCCAAGGTGGGGGTCGCGGGTTCGAATCCCGTCGTTCGCTTGAGGAGCCGGGGTGGCGGAACTGGCAGACGCACAGGACTTAAAATCCTGCGAAAGGAAACTTTCGTACCGGTTCGATCCCGGTCCTCGGCATAATATAATAATGAGCACCCTTAGCTCAACTGGATAGAGTACCTGACTACGAATCAGGCGGTTAGAGGTTCGACTCCTCTAGGGTGCATTTTATCGGGAAGTAGCTCAGCTTGGTAGAGCACTTGGTTTGGGACCAAGGGGTCGCAGGTTCGAATCCTGTCTTCCCGATTTATGGCGGTGTAGCTCAGCTGGCTAGAGCGTCCGGTTCATACCCGGGAGGTCGGGGGTTCGATCCCCTTCGCCGCTATATATATGGATTTCTTGGACCTTTAGCTCAACTGGTTAGAGCACTCGGCTCATAACCGAGCGGTCGTAGGTTCGAGTCCTACAAGGTCCATATATTAATTGTAATATTTGGAGGATTACCCAAGTCCGGCTGAAGGGAACGGTCTTGAAAACCGTCAGGCGTGTAAAAGCGTGCGTGGGTTCGAATCCCACATCCTCCTTATAATTAACGCGGGATGGAGCAGCTAGGTAGCTCGTCGGGCTCATAACCCGAAGGTCGTAGGTTCAAATCCTGCTCCCGCA